>Ga0099364_10003629_pt1 | contig 23802 bp, 17 predicted proteins | sample TergutTh196P3_FD_73070 | JGI IMG/M metagenome (GOLD analysis project Ga0099364, IMG submission 73070) | Microcerotermes parvus P3 segment gut microbial communities from Pointe-Noire, Republic of the Congo - Th196 P3 | ecosystem: Host-associated > Arthropoda: Insects > Digestive system > Gut ...
CTGGATCGTTTTGCTCTTGTTTTATTGAACAGTGCTACAGTACTGGATCCTGATGTAATTATTTTGGGCGGAGATGCCTGTTCATTTAAAGAAAGGGAAATTACTCATCTTAAAAAGAAAATTGAAAACTGCTTTCCTCTCCCCCATAATATTATTATTTCCGGCCTTGATAAAAAAGCCAGCCTTTACGGGGCGATAAAAATGGGACTCTTTCAGGTTGAAGAACGCATAACTGAGATATGGTAAATTAAAAAATTACAGGAGTATGTTTTGAAATATTACATCGGTATTGACGGCGGCGGAACAAAAACAGCAGTTTGCGCTGCTAAGGGTGATGCTTCCTCTTTTCTTAATACCAATACTGACGGCTCTTCCTGGCGTGAACTTGGAGCAGAAAATGTTGCAAAAAAATACAAAGATGTTGTAGCCAAATTAATTGGCAGAGATCAAAGTAAAATTGCAGGAATGGCTTTAGGGCTTCCCTGCTATGGTGAAAGCTCAGAAGGGGATAAAAGCCTTGAAAATGCTTTAGCTGAGGCATTTCCAGATATTCCAATTTATTTTGCAAATGATGTTGAAGTTGGATGGGCAGGTTCAATGGCATTAAACCCAGGAATAAATATTGTTGCCGGAACAGGTGCCATTGCTTTTGGCAGGGACAGGCATGGAAAAACCGCACGATGCGGCGGTTGGAGTGAATTTTTTGGTGATGAAGGTTCCTGCTACTGGGTTGGACGCAAGGTTATGGAACTTTTTTCAAAACAATCAGATGGCCGTATACCCAGGGATTCTTTGTATGAAATAGTGCGCAAAGAATTTAATTTACAGAATGATTTAAGCTTTATTGATATTGTGCATAATGAATTTGCTATGTATCGTAAACAGGTTGCAAGCCTGCAATTTTTGGCAGAAAAAGCAGCCATGCAGGGTTCAAGCAGTGCAAAAGAGCTTTATGATAATGCAGTAAACGAACTTTTGCTTTTGGTAAATGGTATTCGCAAACAACTGGATTTCAGCGAAAAGCCGTGGACTGTCTCATATACAGGAGGACTTTTTAAGGCAAAGGAACTTGTTCTGAAACAATTTTCGCAAAAAATTGAAAAAGATGGAGGGAAAATATCCCCGCCATGTTTTGGTCCTGTTGAGGGAGCAGTACTCCTGGCCTTTCAAAATTTTTATCCTGAAGGGTTATCACATATACAAAAATTAATGAAGGAAAATAAAAATGGCTAATTGTAAAGAATTTTATGGATTGGATGATTCTTTTTTTAATGAGAGGAGCTGCACAAACACTGCCACAGAGATTGCAAGACAGCCTGAACTCTGGAATGAGCTGAGTAAATATCTATTGGAAAAAAAACAGGATATTACAAATTTTATTAAAAGCCTTGGCGATATTGGCAGGCTTAGAATCATACTGACCGGCGCTGGCAGCTCTGCTTTTATTGGCGAAGCGCTGGCTCTTTTTGCAGCAAAAAGCTGCGGCATCATGTGTGAAGCTGTGCATACTACTGATATTGTCTCAGCTCCAAATACAGTGCTGTTTGCAGATACCCCTACCCTATTAATTTCCTTTGCCCGTTCCGGCAACTCACCTGAGTCTACAGGTGCTGTAGAGTATGCCAGAAAAATAATCAGCCAACTTTTTGAAGTTTCAATAGTCTGCGATGCTTCAAGCAAGCTTTATAATATAACGGAACAAAATAAAAAAAGTCTTATACTTGTCATGCCGGAAGGCTCAAATGACAAGGGCTTTGCAATGACTTCAAGCGTAACATGCATGCTTTTGGCTGGCTTTGCCTTACTCAATCACACTAAAATCGATGATATTGCAAAAGATATAATTAAGCTTTCTGAAAATACATTGAGCAGCAGCATTTACTTATCTGAGATGGCTCTTAAGTATTCCAAAATGCATTTTGACCGTGCAGTGTATTTGGGAAGCGGCGGAAACAAGGGGCTTGTGCATGAGGGCTCACTTAAAATGATGGAGCTTACAAATGGAACTGTGAATTCAAGTTTTGACAGCTCGACTGGTTTTAGGCATGGCCCCAAGACTGTACTCAAAGACAATACATTAAGCCTTCATTTAATTTCCAATGATCCCTTTACCGCAAAATACGACATTGATTTATTACATGAACTGTACAGGGAAAAAAATAAAAATATGGTTTTGGCAATAAACCCTGACAATATTAAGGATATCAATGCTGATGATGTGATTGCAATAACAGGAAGCGGATATGGTATTAGCGCTGATCTATGTGTTGGTATTAATGCCCTTGTATTTTTCCAGATGCTTAGCATGCATAAATCTCTGGAATTAGGCATAACAACAGACAACCCCTCGCCCGGAGGACAGGTAAACCGGGTGGTCAAGGGTGTTACGGTTTATCCCCTGTAAAAAGACAATGGCAAAAAACATACATACTGTTATTTTTGATTTAGATGGTACTCTTTCCAATTCCGCGTTATTAACAGTAGATGCATTCAAAAAAATTGCTCCGGCTTTTGGTCTGCCCATACCCTCAGAGGAAGCAATAAGAAGGGCAACAGGATTCGCAACTCCTGAATTTTATTATATATTGTTTCCTGATCATCCAAAAGAAATTGTAATAAAAGCAGGAGAACAGGTTGAGCTTGAAGAGCTAATAATAATAAAATCAATAAGTCATAAACTGCTTTTTGATGGGTGCAGGGATTTGCTTCTTCAACTTAAAGACATGGATAAACGTCTTTGTATTGCCAGTACCGGAGACGAAAGACATGTTTTATCTGTTCTAAATGAGACAGGAATAATTAATCTATTTGATATTGTTTTATACGGAAGACCTGATAAGACTGAAATGCTTAGCGAAATAATCGGAGAAAGCAGCAAAGACGGATGTATAATGGTGGGAGACATGAAAAAAGATTTTGAAGCAGCACGACAAAACAATATTGTTTCAATTGGAGCTTGTTTTGGATATTGTATACCTGAGTATACTGATTTTGATTATTATGCTGATACACCCGAAGATGTATTACGCATAATTTTGGAGGAATAAATGCCGCTTGTAAGCAGTCTAAAGATGCTCGAAGATGCCAGAATGAATGCCTATGCTGTACCAGCATTCAACTGCGAAAACATGGAAATGATCCAGGCAATAATCGCCGCAGCTGAAGAAATGAAGGCCCCGATTATTTTACAGACAACACCTTCAACTGTTAAATATGCCTCGGTAGAACTTTTTGCCGGAATTGCAAAAGCAGCTGCACAAAAAGCTTCAATACCTGTTGCTTTGCACCTTGACCACGGAGACAGTCTTGAGCTTGTAAAGGATGCTCTTAATGCCGGATATACTTCGATTATGATTGACGGCTCTCACCTTCCTCTGGAAGAGAATATTGCATTGACCAAAAAAGCTGTAGATCTCTGTGTTAAAGCAGGCATTCCAATTGAAGGAGAGCTTGGACGCGTTGGCGGAAAAGAAGATGACCTTGAAAGCGATTCTTGCGGCTATACTGATCCAAAAGAAGCAATTCGTTTTGTCAAAGAAACAAATATCAATTTTTTGGCAATAGGTGTAGGAACCAGTCATGGGATCTATGTGCAAAAACCAATTTTAAATCCTGATCTTATTTCTGAATTAAAGGATATAATTCCCATTCCTTTAGTGCTTCACGGATCTTCTGGCCTTGAAGAGCATGTTGTCAAGGATTGCATTTCAAGGGGTATTGCCAAGGTTAATGTTGCAACTGATCTCCGCATAGCTTATACACAAGCTGCCAGGGATTTTTTAATTGCAGATCCAAAAAGCATAGACCCAAAAAAGTTTGGTATGGCTGCACGTGAAGCAGTAAAAAAACTGGCAATAAAACACATAATATTATGCGGCTGCAAAGACAGGGCGAGTTAAAAAAATTATAATATAAGTGTGTTTATTGATTCTCTTGAAATCCGAATGGGAATAATCTTTTCTTTGTCGCATATGATAAGGTCTGAATCAAAGGTGTTTGTGTTGGCAATAAGTAATACCCTGCTTCCATCAGGATTAATAAAACCTGCAATTTCAAAATTTCTGGGCAGAGCCCTGAAATCCAGAATTATTCGGCGCGCGCCTCGTTTGATATAGCGAGAGAAGTGGAGCATAATGTTATATTCATCAGAACGCCTGACAGTTTTTCCATCACTGGAAATTTCCAGGGTTCCCGCACAATTAAAAAAACCTATATTGGGATAACCTTGAGAGTCCAGTGCAAGGTTCCATACAGTTATGGACTGACATCCATTGTTAATTGCTTGGATGAATCCTGCTGAAATTTCACCTATGGAGAATTGCTTTGAAAAGCCTGTTTGCAGGTCTAGAGGCAGTATATGACCTTCAGTCCAATGGTTTTCACATTCAGGGTGCTTTTCCCGAAACCAGCTTATCATTTCCGGGTGTCCTTCATAGGAATGCCAGGCAATACCAGCGCAGGCAGCTTTTGTTTCCGGATCATCCATTTGGAAAATAGCACGGCGCCACATGATAAGATTGTGATCCATAAGCCATATCTTTAGATCTTTAAAATTATTATCATCAAGAAGCTGACGCATCTTAATGGCAAATTGCATCTCAAGTTCAGGATGCCAGAGGCAGGCAGGCATCTTGCCAAGCTGATCTGTCTCTGTTTCATTTTGAGCAGTAAGAGCATTGATCCTTATTCCTGCCTTTTCATAATGCTGGAGGAATTTGAGATAGTAAAGCGCATAAGCATCCAGATATTTTTGACGCATCCAGCCTCCTCCCAAAGCATTATTGGAAGTTTTCATCCAGCCAGGAGGTGACCAGGGAGATGAAAAAAGATAGAGTTCCGGGTTATATTTCCTGCAGCTGCGCAGAACAGGAAGTATATGCAGATCATCGTGGGATGCATCAAAGTTTTTCATCTCCATATCATGTGCTACAGGAGCAAAATCGTATTGGCTTTCAGCATAGTCACTTGAGCCTACACAGATACGTCCAACAGAAAAATTTCCGTTTTCAGGAGAGTATACTTCTTTAAGCAGGGTTTCACGTTCTTCTTCTTGCATGCGGTTAAGCATGATACAGGCAGCTTCTGTCAGTGATGCTCCAAAACCAAGCATACTTTGATCAGTTTTATCATTAATAATGACTACAGGACCTGGGTCTATGCCCCCTGATTTGTAATTGACATTACGCTCTTTATGTATCATTCCCGGGTTAGTTGTAATCAACTTCATCTCTATTTCCTTGTTTTATGTCAATCTACAATAAAACCATTATTGTCAAACACCGAAGCTATAAAATGACCTGAATCCTTGATGATTCGTTTGAGTTTGTTTTCCCTGTCTATGTATACAAAACCAAAGCGTTTGGTAAATCCAAAACCCCATTCCAGATTGTCATACAGGCTCCACACAAAAAAACCTTTAAGATCACAGCCTTCCTGTATTGCCTGCCATGCAGCGGCAAAATGGCGGCGAAAATATTCTACACGCACAGGATCATGGACACAGCCATCATCTGAAATTTTATCAATTAGAGATGTGCCATTTTCTGTTATGTATACAGGAATATTTCCATATTGCTCTTTAATATTTACAAGCACATTATAAAGTCCCTCTGGATATATTTCCCATTCTTCAAATTCAGCTCTTTTGATATGTGGACGATAAACCTGCTTTGCCTTTATATGGCTGTCTTCTGGATTATGGGAGACAAGGCGGCGTGTGTAATAATTTATTGCAAGAAAATCACATTTAACAGCAATGTGTTCCAGGTCACCATCCTTGATCTCCGGCATATTTTTACCATACCAAGAAACCATTTCTTCCGGGTAACCCTTTCCAAAAAGCGGATCCATAAACCAGCAATTAAATGCTACATCCCAGCGTTTTGCAGCTTCGATGTCTTCCTGTTTATGTGTTGCACTTTCTATCCACGCAAGATTGTTGGCAATACCTGCTCTTGCTCCGCTAACATTATTCTTTATGATGGGTACTGCCTTCCCATGAGCAAGCATAACGTTATGTGCAACAGAGAGAGTTGTGGAAAGGTCTTTTAAGCCAGGTGCATGGGCAGCATACAGATGGCCGCAAAAGGAGTATACCCATGGTTCGTTAATGGTAATCCAGTTTTTTATCCTGTCTCCAAAATGGGCGCTTACTCTGTCAGAATATTCACAAAAGCGTTCAACACAGTCACGGTTGGCAAAACCACCCTTGTCTTGCAGAGCCTGGGGCAGATCCCAGTGAAATAATGTTACCCATGGAGTAATATTGTTTTCAAAACAAGAGTCAAAAAGACGATCGTAAAAATCAAGACCCTTTTGGTTGACGCTTCCCGAACCCAAAGGAAATATTCTTGGCCAGGCAAGGGAACAGCGGTAATTTTTAATACTTAAGGCCTTCATCAACTCCGCGTCTTCCTTGTAACGGTGATAATGATCGCATGCAATATCGCCGTTTTCACCATCTGCGGTATTGCCTTTGACATGGGAAAAAATATCCCAAATGCTTTTTCCCCTGCCATCTTCATTCACTGCACCTTCGATCTGGTATGAAGCTGTAGCTGTTCCCCAGGTAAAATCTTTAGGGAATGATAAAAATTCTGAATACATCAATTACTCCTTTACAGAACCAGCGGTAATGCCTGTAATCATCCACTTGTTAAATAAAAAATAAAACAATAAAGGCGGGAGGGCAACCAAAAACATCACCGCAAACTGAGCTGCGTAATCCGAGGCATATTGACCGGCAAAGCGGATAATCGAAAAAGGAAGCGTACGCCTTGATTCAGAGGAAAGATAAGTATTGGCCATGATAAACTCATTCCAATGGTTTAAAAATGTCATAATTCCCACAGTGATAAATCCGTTAACTGTCATGGGAGCAATGATCTTTCTTAGGATGGTAAAATAACCAGCTCCATCAATGAATGCTGATTCTTCCATTGATCTTGGAATACTTGCAATAAATCCGGAGAAAACAATGGAGTTAAAAGACATGGTAAAGGCCATATATGAAATGATCAAAGCCAGGTGGGTATTAAGAAGGCCAAAAAGATTAAACCAGAGAAAATTAGGTAAAAGGGTTGTGTGAATGGGGATTGTCATACCAATAATAACTATTGCCCAAACCAGTTTTTTGAGTTTCCATACCATTCTTGTACAGGCATATGCAAGACAAAAAGACAGGATTGTTCCAAGGGTAACTGAGGGAATGACTATTCTTAATGTATTGCTAAGATAAACAGGAACCCTGCCCTGTGTAAAAGCTCTATAATAATTAATCCACTGGGGTTCTTTGGGAAAAGATAAAAGCTGCGGCCCAAAAAGCTCTCCGGATGTTTTTATTGAATAGGAGAACAACCATACAAGGGGAAAGATCTGTGCCAGAGCAAGAAAAAGCAGGAAGACAATAATAATAAATCTGGTGATTTTACGAAAAAGAATATATTTTTCTGTACCAATGGGCATAATACGGTATTCGTTCATTATTTGTTCTCCTAAAAATTATCCAGAGATTTTTTAAATATCTGCCGCACCAGGAAAGTCAAAAATACTGCAATCAAAACAGTGGCAACAGAAAGTGCATTACCATATCCAAACTCACCGGCTCTGAATGCTCTTATATACAAATGTACTGCAAGAAACTGGGTTGTTCCTCCTGGTCCTCCTTCTGTTGAAAGGAAAATCATTTCCATCTGTTTTAGGGAAGAAATTACAGCTATAATAACTATTGATTGAATTACCGGCATCATATAGGGGATTTTAATATAAAAATTTAATTGTAATTTATTTGCCCCATCAACCAGGGCTGCTTCTTCCAGGTCTTTTGGGACTGTCATAAGTCCGCCGTAAAAAAACAACAATGACCATCCAAATCCCTGCCAGATCATAATCCAAATTACTGCCCAAATGGCAGTACTGGTGCTGCCAAGCCAGGCGTGTTCAAACCCTGAAAATCCAAAATGTTGAATAATTCTATTGAGCATCCCGTAAGAAGGATGATATATATTAACCCATAATCTTGTTACTACAACCAGGCTTAAGGTAGCTGGAATAAAATAAATAGTCCTTAAAACCTGGGAAATATTCATAGAAAGCTTTGTCAAAAGGGAAGCAATAAAAAAAGCGAAAATAAATTGAACTGTAATTGTTACAAATGTCAGCAAGAGTACGTTATACAGTGAACGCCAGAAAAGATTATCCTGCATCATGCGAATATAATTATCAAAGCCAATGAATACCATTGTCTCCAAAAGGCTCCATCTTGTAAAACTTATAATAAGGCTTATCACAAGAGGTATGGCCATGGCAAAAAGCATGACTGCAAGGCCCGGCACAACCAATGCTGCTATGGTTTTTTTATTGCTGAATAAACTTATCATTGCTTTTCTCCAAAAACCCCGGCTTTTCAGGGCCGGGGTTTTATAACAAAGATTAATTTCTTGAATCTAAATCCGCAGCAGCGTCAAGCCTGCGAGTAAATTCTTCCGGTGTAATAAGCAAAGCAGCTAATTGGCGTATCAATTCCTGATGTTCTTCCTTAAAAACATTGGTGTTTCCATAATCAAGGCCAGGAGCCCTGCCGCTGATTGTTCTTGCGTCAGCAGAAAATGACAATAGTTTTCTTGCGACTTCAGAATCAGAGGGCTGGGGAGTTACTCTCTGAGCCGGGAAACCAGCTCCCATTTCCCAGCAATAAGCACCAAATCTTTCTGCAAGGAATTTAATATATTCAAGAGCCAATGCCCTGTTGGGAGACCTTGAAGATACAACAAAATTACCGCCAAACCAAAGCATGGTGTCATCAGCAGTACCTCTTCCATTACGGATTGTCGGGAACTTGATTACATCAAGATTATTGCGGAAACTTTGGGTGAAACCTGGATTTGTAGCCATACCCATTTCCCAGGAACCCATCATATACATGGCTGCTCTCTCCTGAACAAACTGATTCTGGGCATCGCCATAATCAGAAGTAGTCAGGTTTGCATTGAAAACTCCAGCTCTTATCAGTTCCTGGATATATCCGGCAGCCTGGACAAAATCAGAATCAGTGAATCTGACACCTCCCCTGCGTTCAATTGCGCTATAATTCCTTGTAAAATCACCATTTATACGCTGCAGTATATTGTCATAAAAGATAGAAAGCGGCCAGCCTTCAAGACCGTTTGTAACCAAAGGGGTAATGCCCTGTGCTCTAAATCTGGGAACCGAAGCAATAATATCTTCCCATGTCTCAGGCAAGGCTACACCAGCTCTTTCAAATAAAGCCTTGTTTACATAGATTACCCACATATCTCCGGAAGCAGGGATCCCATATAACACACCATTAAATTCACCGCTTTCCAGAGCACCAGGCAAATAGCCAAAGTTGGCAAAATCTGCCTTGTTCAGCGCTTGCAGATGATTGCCGTTAACAAAAGGTGTCATCATATTGGGGAAGGACCACCATTTGAACACGTCCGGCAGCTGGTTTGCAATGGCATATATCCTGACTTTCTCCTGCCAGGGCTGATCCTGCAGACTCTCAATCTCAAAATCAACATTGGGGTGCAGAGCCCTGAATTCTCTGTTGATTCTTTCCAGAACAGAACCAACACCGCCATGACGATCAGGATGGGGATCACCCATATTCAGGATGCCACTGCGTGAATCTCCGCCACCTCCGGCAAAAACCAGAGTGCATGCCATTAACAGAATCATTGAAAACACAAGGATTCTCTTCATAAAATACCTCCATAGTATCAGATTGGATAATAATAAGGCCTGAATAAAAAAATTGTAAATGATTTATTATACGATTTCTTGATTAATTTTCATAAAACATAGCGCCTGGGAGTTTTACCGCTTATACGTTTAAAAGCCCTGTTAAAAGTTTCTACGTTTTGATAGCCGGTTCTTTCAGCAATCTCATAAATTTTTAAATTAGTCTCGAAAATCAGTTTTTCAGCTTCTCCGATTCGTGTCCGGGTAATAAAATCCGAAATTGTTTCTCCTGTTTCCCGTCTAAATACAGAGCTTAAATAATTTTTGCTAACATCGCTGTATGCGGCTATGTCTCTCAAATTCATGTCAGGATCCCTGAAATTTTCACGGATATATCGGCGGCTTCGAATAATAATCCTGCTGGGTGACAGGAATCCCTCAAAGCAGCGTGAAAATTGCATTTTAAAGTCTTCTGGGTCTTCTGCCGGGCCGCCTGATTTTTTCTCAAAACCTGTATCAATATAGGTCCACGCAGCCCTATAAAACTTCTCAAAGACAATCTCCAGATTCTCTGCTTGTTTCATAAAGATATAATACTTATCGTATGAAATGGAACCGCAATCTGCTGAAAGCTGAGGAACAAAGGATCTTAGCAGTTCTGTTACTGTTTTTTGAAAATCATAGAGCCTGTTTTCATAACGTTGATGAACAAGCAATATATCCCCTGGCCTAATGATTAAAAAGCAGAACGGATAATTTATTGCAAAAGCAGATTCTTTGTACAGGGAATGTATATCTGCTGCTGTATTGTTAAGAACTGTGTCAAAAAACAATTCGCGTTTGTCTTGAGGAAGAAGCTCCTGTTTTTTAATTCCCCTTTTTTTAACAGGTTTTTTTGGACGCTTACCAGGGAGCCGGTTAATGATCTCAAGTATTGAACGCTCGTCTAATTCCGATTTCAGCATATATTCGCAGGCGCCTGATTTAAAGGCGCTTCGCACATATTCAAAGTTACTGTATGAACTAAGAAATATAAGAGCAGGTCTATATTTTTCCTTTTGTAAACATTCTGCAAATTCGATGCCATTCATAACCGGCATATCAACATCAACTATGACAATATCTGTTTCTGGATTGTTCTTGATATATTCAAGTGCTAATTTACCATTGGCTGCTTCACCTGCAATACGAATACCATGATCTTCCCAACGGCAAAGGGTTTTAATTGCCAATATAACCAAAGGCTCATCGTCAACTATTAATAAATTTATCATACTACATAAGTTTCTTTTGCACGGCTTTCGTGACACTCAGTCTGCTGTATTGGCAATTTAAGGGTCACGACAGTTCCCTCATCCAGATAGCTTGCCACATCTACACCATAAGGATTGCCGTATGAAAGCAGAATACGTCTGCGAACATTATAAAGACCTATTCTGCTTAAACCTTCTGGCCTTGCATCGCTGCTGCTAAAAACATCTGAGAGGGTTTCTTCGCACATGCCCTTGCCATTGTCTCTAACAGAAATAATTAATGCATCATCTTTTAAAGCTGCGGACACAACAATGGTTCCCAGTCTTGCTAATCCCTGGAATCCATGAAGTATGGAATTCTCCACCAGAGGCTGAAGTATCATTGAAGGTACACCCAGGCTCATAAGTGAATTATCAACATCTTTTATCAGTTCAAAAGTATTACCATAACGAACCTGCATAATATATATAAAACTATCCAAAATATGCAGCTCATGTTCCAGAGAATAAACTGTATGCTCCCTGGCAAGTGTATCTTCTGTGATCATCATCAAAGCACTGCTCATTTTTCTTATGGAATCGTTTTTTGTAATGATTGACATCATACGTATTGCATTAAGTGCATTGCACAGAAAGTGAGGATTAAGCTGATAACGTAATGCTTCAATTTCGTTTCTTATACGTTCACGCTGCTCATCTTTTATTTCTTCAGTCAACATACTGATCTTTTCAACCATGTAATTAAAAGATTCACTTATTTTATTTAATTCCATAAAGTTACTGCTTTCTGTACGCATTGAAAAATCGCCATTTCCTACTGCTTCCATTTTTGAAACTATAACTTTAAGAGGATTTAAAATACGTGCAAAGAAAAAAGTATTGTAACGAATAAAAAACAAAACGATTATAAATAAAATTAAGTAAAGGATAAATAAAATAATATCAAGCGGTCTTGTAAGAGAACGGATATTAATTGCTTCAACAAGTGTCCAGCCGGAAATATCTACAGGAGCCTGAATAATTATTCTGGAATCACCATAACCCTGCAAAACATTGCTGATACTTTCGCCTATGTGAGTTGTGTTATTTGAAGTTAGAATATTTTCATTTCTGCCAACCAGAAAATATTCCGATGAATTTTGTGATGAGGAAGCCCCTGTATCATTCCATCTTATAAATACATCCAAAGGATTTATAACAAAAGAAACAATCAATGAACGGATTCCTGTTGTCTGAAACCACTCAGTCAAGGGTGAAACAGCCAGCGAAGTGACATGCCTGCCGGATAGCTGACCAAAACTGAGTTTTAAACCATCGATAATTGTAATAATTCCTTTATTGGAATCTGCCATTGCAATATATGTCTCGATTTCATTTCCAGTAAGTGTTATTCCTGCAAAATTACGTGAAATAAATGGAATATCTTCTCCATCAATCATCAAATAAAAACTTATTCGTTGCCGTGACAAAATTGAATATGTTTGAAAGACTCTGTCAATTTCCAAATTTGTAAAATAACGCTGTTCTGATGTTTGTGCGCTAATTAATGCCCTGGATCGTTCCCACAGAGTTGGATTGTGAATCAGGGCTGATGTAATAATTGATATATTTTTTAATTCTACATCAATGCTTGAAGCGTGTCTCTGCAATGTAAGTTCACGCTGATATTTTGTATTTTCAATTAACTGGTATCTGTAAAAGAAAGCAAAAAGGGAAAGTATCAACATTACAGGCAATGCAATCAATAGCAGGAAAAAAACAAGGTGCCAGGATGCTATATTTATATTTTTTCTTTGTTTTAACCTGTTAATAAAATATAATATTTTAGCCAGGTACAATTCCTATTACCTCTTTTTATCCCCGTTGCTTGCGGTGGGTTGTTGATTATAATAAACAAAAATAATCACAACACCAAGCAGAAGCAGGCCAATATTCAATATAAAGGGAAAATCACGAGACATTTCAGACAGCAGCCCGCCTATCCATCCGAAAGGAGAAGTAACAGCCATTGCAAACATATGTATAATGGCCATTATCCTTGCCCTCTCCGCAGCACTTACATTAAGGGCAATAAGGGATTCTGAAAGTGTTGTAAGCGCTCCAAAACCAAAACCGTCAAAAATTAAAGAAATGCTTAAAAGTATATATTTAAAAGATCCTTCAATAGGAACAAAAACAAGAATGGTCTGCCCTATAATATAACAGAAAAAACCCAGTAATAAAGGATTTTTTAGTATATTACTTTTAATATGCGGCATTATAAAAAAAAGAAAAAATATTGATAAAACAGATCTTATTATGGGAAATAAGGGCAGGAGCGGATCAGGAACAAGTAATTTTCTGCTGACAATAACCTGCCAAAATGTATTGTTAATTAATGCAACTATACTGATTAATATAAATATTATAATTGCAAAAATTGTACCGCGGGATCGGAGCATTGATTTTATTACTCCTCCGTAACCTCCTGCTAGCTGGAAAAGATTCTTTCCCCTGGATTCCTCCAAACGAACAAGTCCGACACGCGTTTCTTTGGAAATAAAATAAAGCAGAAAAACCTTTAATGTCATTAATATAAAAGCATTAATGTAAAGAATACGTATTGCAGGAACAAGAGTAAGACGCGAAACAAGTATCGAAGCTATTGGTGCAAAAAAAGCGCTGAACTGTCCAAATATTATTACAAGTGAATAAATATCTGTTACCTGATCTTTTTCTGCATCTTCAATTAAAAGACAATTCCAGGAATTTGTTGTAACTCTCATGCTTCCGCTTAAGATAGCTGCAACAACAAAGAACCAGAAGCTTTCTGCCCTCCACCAGATCAAACATGGAACGCTCCACGCAATAAAATCCCAAACCGCAGTAGAGAGCCTGCGCCCCATCTTGTCAATAATAGGACCGCTGAAAAAAGCAAAAAATACCTGGGACACCATGTATATACTTGCAGCAAGACCTACCTGTGCATCATTAAGGCCCAGAGCAAGCATATATACAGATGCATATGGAAGACAGAGATTCATGGATAGTCCCCACAGAGGTTCTGTATAAACACAGGCGCGGGGATTTCCTCGAAGCTTTATAAATGTAGTGAAAAGCGGATTAGCCATTAAAAAATCTGCTTATTTCTTTGATGTTCTTTTCTTTGTGCTTGCGCTTTTCTTTGGCTTGACCATTTTTTTTGCCGCAGATTTTTTATTTGCCAATTTAGGTTTTACTGCTTTTTTGCTCTTCACATTTTTGGCAGGTTTAGCTTTGGAAGCAACTTTTCGAGATGTAACTTTTGTTTTAGTGTTTGCCTTGGGTTTTGCTTTACCAGCCTTTTTATCATTAGCCTTTTTAGCTTTGGTTTCACCGGAATTATTCAGTACTGCATGAGCTCCGGCTAAACGTGCCAGAGGAACACGGAAAGGAGAGCAGGAAACATAGCTTAATCCAGCACGATAGCAGAAATCTATGGTTGCAGGATCCCCTCCATGCTCACCGCAGATGCCTACTTTAAGATCAGGATTAATTGTCCTTCCCTGTTCAGTGGAATATGCAACAAGGAAACCAACACCTTCTTCATCAATTGATTTAAATGGATCAACATCAAGAATTGTCTGATCCATATAAGAAAACAGGAATGATGCTGAATCATCACGGCTGAATCCAAATGTCATCTGCGTAAGGTCATTTGTACCAAAGCTGAAAAAGTCTGCAAACTTTGCCATATTTTGAGAACGAATAGCTGCACGCGGCACTTCAATCATGGTTCCTATTTTAAATTTCAGGGGAACCTGTGTTTTTTCTGAAACCATTTTGATAACTTGTTCTGCATTGTGTCTCAAGAGTTTTAATTCCCTGGCAGTTACAACCAATGGAATCATGATTTCCGGATCAACAGGAATGTTATTTTTAATACATTCAGCAGCGGCAAGTGAAATCGCTTCAACCTGCATATCGTAGATCTCGGGGTTTGTTATGCCAAGGCGGCAGCCGCGATGACCAAGCATAGGATTGATTTCTGAAAGCTTTTCAATTTTTGGTTTTAAATCTTTTGCTTTTATGCCAAGATATTTTGCCACTTCTTTTATATCTTTTTTTGTTGTCGGTACAAATTCATGGAGCGGCGGGTCAAGAAGCCTTATTGTTACAGGCCTTCCTTCCATTGCCCTGAATATTCCAAAGAAATCTTGCTGCTGAAGCGGAAGAATTTTTCTAAGCGCTGCTTTTCTTTCTTCTTTTGAATCAGAAACTATCATTGCGCGGAAATGAATGAGTTTATTTCTTTCAAAGAACATATGTTCTGTTCTGCAAAGACCTATGCCTTCTGCACCAAAATCAAAAGCCCTTTTTGCATCTCCTGGCTGATCAGCATTTGTCCTAATCTGGAAACCTTTAATATTCCCGCGTATTGCTTTTTTACGGATATCATCGCTCCATTTAAGTATGGTGTTGACATATTTGTCTTTGGAAATATCACGGGATATAAGCGGAAGCTTACCTTCATAAACTTCACCGGAAGAGCCGTCAATGGTCATCCAGTCGCCTTCCTTGAAAACTTTTCCATTAATGTCCAGATGCTTACCGTCAATTATTGCTTCTTTTGCACCGCAGATACACGGTGTTCCCATGCCTCTGGCAACTACTGCTGCATGGCTTGTCATACCTCCGGTGGAGGTAAGAATTCCTTCAGAACAAGCCATACCGCCTATATCTTCCGGGCTAGTATCTTTTCTGACCAAAAGAACCTTTTCATTCCGTTTATGCCATTCTTCAGCATCATCTGCGCTGAATACTATTCTGCCGCAGGCTGCTCCAGGTGAAGCATTAAGTCCTTTTGTAAGGACTTTAGCGCTGCGCTGCGCATTAAGTTCGATCATTGGATGAAGAAGCTGATCAAGATGGCCAGGGCTGACTCTTAGTACAGCGGTGTTTTTGTCAATGAGTTTTTCATTAACCATATCAACAGCACACTTTACTGCGGCAGTTCCTGTACGTTTCCCGCCCCTTGTTTGAAGGAAGTAAAGTTTTCCTTCTTCGATTGTAAATTCCATGTCCTGCATATCGCGGAAATGATTTTCCAGTTTGTCTTTGATGCCGACAAGCTGCTCATAAACCTTTTTATTCTTTTTGGCAAGGCTTGAAAGCTCTTCCGGAGTTCTGATTCCGGCAACAACATCCTCGCCCTGGGCATTCATTAGATACTCGCCGTAGAAAATATTCTCTCCGGTACTTGGGTCGCGGCTAAAGCAGACTCCGGTTCCGGAATCATCGCCATAATTGCCGTATACCATGGACTGTATGTTTACCGCTGTTCCCTTGATGTTCCTGATGTCGTTCAACTGACGGTATTTGATAGCCCTGTCATTCATCCATGAATCAAGGACAGCATTTACTGAACCCCAAAGCTGTTCTATGGGGTCTTGGGGAAAATCCTTTTTTGAATGATGTTTGACCATTTTTTTGTATTCATTGACAAGAAATTCCAGGTCTTTGTCATCTAAATCATTGTCATTTTTTACATTTTTTGATTTTTTAAGGCTTTCAAGACAGGATTCAAAACTTTCATGGGGAACATGCATGACAACATCACCGTACATTTGAATAAAACGGCGGTATGCATCCCAGGCAAATCTTGGATTCCCGGATTTTTGAGCAAGACCATGTACTGATTTATCGTTAATTCCAAGATTAAGAATTGTATCCATCATGCCGGGCATGGAAACCGCTGATCCTGAACGCACAGATACAAGCAGGGGATCTTTGGGATCGCCCAGCTTTTTTTTCATTACTGTTTCCAGCCTTTTTAAAACTGTCAAAACTTCTTTTTCAAGTCCTTGAGGGTATTTTTTCCCTTTTGCATAGTATTCTGCGCAGACACTGGTAGAAATTGTGAATCCCGGAGGAACAGGAATTCCTATATTTGTCATTTCTGCCAAATTTGCGCCTTTACCGCCAAGAACTTCCTTCATTTTGGCATCGCCTTCTGCCTTGCCGTTTCCAAAGAAATAAACGTTTTTTTCCTTTGCCATTTGATCTATCCTCCGTTAGTGCTGTAGAAAATTATATAAAATATAGTATAAAATTCAAATAATGAATAGTGGGGAAAAAGCATGAATTATTTTTTACTTCCGGTTTATCAGCATAAGGACTTAATTCTTTCTGCCCTTGAAAAAAGCCAGGCTATAGTCGTGGAAAGCCCCACAGGATCCGGAAAAACCACCCAGCTGCCAATCATACTGGACAGTGCTGGTTATAGCAAAAACGGCATTATTGGTGTTACACAGCCAAGACGCATTGCCGCTGTTTCTGTAAGTGAATTTATTGCAAGGCAGATGAATACAGCCATTCCAGGGCCAGTGGGCTATAAAATGCGCTTTGAAGATAGGACAAGCCGGGACACACGCATAAAAATCATGACAGACGGGATCCTGTTACAGGAGATGAAACTGGACCCATGGCTTTCAAAATATAACTGCATTATTGTAGATGAAGCCCACGAAAGAAGCCTTAACATTGACTTTATTCTGGGCCTTCTTAAAAGAGTTCTTGAAGAGCGCAGGGATTTTAAGGTTATCATTTCCTCTGCAACAATTAATGCAGCTGTTTTTTCCGAATATTTTAGTGAATGCCCAATTGTAAAAATAGAAGCTCAAATTTATCCTGTAACCCTTATCTATGATCCTCCTGTTATCGAATCAAATGCCGGGGCCATAGCTGCCTCAGAAGCAATAATTTCAAAAATTGAATCAATTACAGAACGTATTGTCAGCGAAAATAAATCTGTAATAACAGCATCTTCCGGCGCAGAGCCAAGTGATATACTTATATTCCTTCCAGGTGAAAAAATGATAAGGGACTGTCTTGAAAGACTTAATATGGGCAAGTTAAGCCCTTACCTGCATCTGATACCTCTTTACGGAAGGCTTGGCAAGGAAGAACAGGAAAGGGTTTTTGAAAAAACTCCCAAGAGCAGAATAAAAACAGTCATTGCGACTAACATTGCAGAGACATCCGTAACCATAGACGGAATTACATCTGTTATAGATTCCGGTCTTTCAAAATTATCTTATTACAATCCCAAAACTTTTACTTCAAGCCTTGTAGAAGCGCCTGTTTCAAAATCTTCAGCAAACCAGAGAAAAGGCCGTGCAGGAAGAACAAGGGAAGGCACATGTTACAGGCTTTATACAAGAAGCGATTTTGAAAACCGCATTCTATATACAACAGAGGAGATTTTCCGCACAGACCTTTCTGAAGTTGTATTAAGAATGGCAGACCTTGGAATAACGGAATTTGAGAAGTTTGATTTTATTTCATCTCCGGGCAGAGAAAATATTATTTCCGCCATAGATACACTTAATCTTCTTGATGCTTTGGAAAGTGATAATACATTGTCAAATACAGGAAAACTGATGACAGAGTTTCCTCTTATGCCCCGTCATTCAAGGATCATTGTTGAAGCTGTGTTAAGATACCCGGATATATTAAAAGAAACCATTATTGCAGCAGCTTTTCTTTCCACACAAAGTCCTTATTTACTTCCACCAGGACAGGAAACTGACGCACGCCGGGCACACCACAATTTTCGTGATAAAAATGGTGATTTTGTTTCTTACCTTAAGTTGTACAGGGCTTATATTGAATCAGTACATAAACAAAAGTTTTGCGAGAAAAGCTATCTTGATGAAAGAACCATGGCGGAAATTGCAAACATTGTAGTTCAGCTTGAACTTATTCTTGCAGACCTTAATATACCTGTAAATACAGCTTCCTGGCCGCTTTCTGAAACCTTGATTGAGAATTATCTTTGCGCCATAGGCCGCGGTCTTATCCAATTTGTCTGCGTACGGGAAGGCCGTGATTATTACAGAACACTTTTTGCAGACCGTATTTTAATACATCCTGGCTCTGTTATGTTTAAGCGGGTGTCTAAAGGACAAAGAAATAATTATAACGATACTGCATCCCAACCGGAATATATTGTTGCCGGAGAGATAGTCCGCACAACACGAATGTATGCAATGTCTGTTTCGCCTCTTTCGCACAAAATGTTGGACAAAATAAAACCTGACTTAGTTAAACTTCTGGGGAGATTCTCTAAAGAAAAAGATTTTTTCAAAAAAGATTTTCAAAAAGAGTTCATCGAAAGAAAACAAAAAAAGCTGCGTGATTTTACAAACAGCATAAAAATCGCAGGCGAAGTTTTTTCAATAGAAACTTTTAAAGGCAGAAAAGTTGTACAACTTCCCTGGGAAAAACTAAAACTTATAAAATCACACATCAATGCAGAGAATTCTTCTTTTTACAAAGGGCTGCGCGGAACAATAATCATAAACGAAAAATATACGCTCTTAAGAAGGGAAAGGCTGAATCTTATATTGGCATTACTCCCAATATTATCTATTGATGAAGTTTATAATAACAAAACAGTTCCAGAAACAAAATTTTATACTTTAACTGATCTTGACAGGCTTTTAGAGCAATTACCTTTTCTCTTAAGCCCTGCGATTAGGAAAAAAAAATCACAAAGAGAAAACGAAAAACAACTTGGTTTTACAGGGCTTTTTACAGACAGCGCTGGGAATTTTTGGATAAAACCATCCAGAAATTTTTATTCAAGCCTTAACGAAAGCATTGCCAGCCTTGAAACCCTTATTTACGATTTAGACGAAGATGTGGATATAGAAAAAAAACATATTATTAATCAGTGTTACCGCCGTCTTTCTGATTATTTGAAACTGTAGCAGTCATCAATTATTCATTAATTACTCATTTCTTCAAAAGCCTCTATCAGAAAACTGTTCAAAAAAAGCAGCCCATCTTTAGTAAGGGAAATTCTTTCTTGCGTAAAAAGCCCCTTACTTCGCCATGAATTTATTGTTTTAGGTATAATTTCTTCAATATTTTTATTGAATCGTTGTTTAAACAAAGTGATATCAGGGCCATCCAATAAACGAAAGCCCATTAAAAAAGTTTCTTTGATAAGTTCCTGAGTATTAAGGTTTTCTATATTACTTGGTGCCTTAATGCCTGTCTTTCTTTCGAGCCACATAATAAAATCTGCATTATTTGTAATTCTTATACCTGTACCTGTCTCGTCATTTATAAGAGTGCTGCTTGCAGCAGGCCCAAGCCCAATCCAGTTTTGCATATGCCAATAACGTAAATTATGAAGAGATTCTTTACCAGGTAAAGAAAAGTTTGAAACCTCATACTGCCTTAAACCAGCTTCTTCGATTTTATCCCTGCCTAAAAGCCATAATCTGTCTGCTTTGTCCTTTGAAGGAAGCTGTACCTGATTGGCAGCAGAGTGTTTACCCAGAGACGTTGATGGATCAACAGTCAACTGATATAAAGATATATGGCAGGGTTTGAATTCCAGGATACGATTAATGTCTTCGATCAAATCCTTTTCATTCTGAAAGGGAAGACCGCTTATAAGGTCTATGGAAAAACTATTGCTGGAATTTTCTGAATAATATTCAGCAATAGTTTCAAGCTTATCATGGAGCACCCTGCCCTGCCCTGCCCTGTTTACTGCTTTTCTTGAAGCTTCATTAAAAGACTGCACTCCTATACTAAGGCGGTTAATACCTGATTCTTTAGCTGCTTTTAAAAAGACTTCATCACAGTGTTCCGGATTTGCTTCAAGGGTAATTTCATAAGGAGAGCTAATTGAATAAGCTGTAATCAAACTGTTTATGGAATGTAAAAAATAACTTATTCTTTGCGCACCAAGCAATGACGGAGTACCGCCTCCAAAATAAAGTGTTGGAATATTTTTTATTTTATATATGTTAATTATAACCTCAAAATCTTCAAGGATTTTTTTTATAAAAAAATCAAGGCATTTATCATTTGGTTTTACTTTTATAGAATAAAAATCACAATAATCACAAGTTGTTGCACAAAAGGGAACATGAATATATATTGAGGCAATCACAACACAAGCTTCCAGCACATTCTAAGGAATTCCCGCGCGTGTAAAAGGCCAATACCGGAAGAGTGCTTTGCCGCTGATTAAATCAAGCGGAATTGGCCCCCATGTGCGTGAATCATTTGTATTGCTGCGATCATCTGAAAGCACAAAACATTCACCTTCTCCAAGAACTATTACATCCATGTTTCCGGAGAACGGAAGTGATTCATCCCAAAGGGCTGGTATGGAAGGTATTCTCAATTCATAAGGACGATCCCAAAGTTCAAATTCAGTAAAGCTGTATAGTTCGTCTTTGGGTTTTACCCTTATAATAAAATTAATCATTGTTATTTCATCTCCGGGAAGACCTATGATGCGTTTAATAAAAAGGCTGTCTTCTTTATTGTTAAGGCTTAGACGCTGTAATGTAATAAAACGGAGTATGTTATCAAAAATAATATTAAAAAAATTTCTGTTTTCATTTAGTGATTTATCAACAAGAACAACATTACCCCTGTGCAGAGATGAATTAATATCCTGTCCTGGTAAAAAATTAAATAATTGATATGATGAAAAAATAAATTTATCACCTTTTTGTAAACCAGGCAGCATGGTTTCATTTTCTAAAACACGCATTGAAAAAAACAGGGATGTTAATAATGTATAAATTACAAAAAACAGGAACATCCACAGAAAAACCCATCTTAAGCGGTGACGTTGGTATTTTTGATCTGCATACGAAAATCTTCGTTTTTTATCAAACATTTTAACCTCTATATTTGCTTCAGTGAATCGGGCCAATGCGATTTAATGGCCAGTGGATCATTGATCCCCTGCCCAAAACCCTGTTGGAATGTACAGGGCCGAACTCCCTTCCATCGTGGGAATTGTCTCTGTTATCACCCAATGGCAGTATACGGTTTTCCGGAATATACTGTCCCAGGCTATAACGGGCATGACGGTTTCTGTATCGGCTGTCATGCGGATATGCTGCCCTTAATAACTCAAGCCTTGATTTATCAATAGTGTAATAATCCAGATACTCAAGTCGGCTTAATGTGAGTTCAGCATTGCTAAGATTAATTGGAACCTGTAAACCTATATTTCTGTATGCAATTGCCTTTCCATATGCATCCAAAGCAGGATAAAAACGCGCTTCAATCATCCGGCTTATGTTGTGTTTATACCCCATTAAAGCATTGAATTCATTTTCATCAATCCATCGGTTCTCGCCGGCAAAGCGTATCATTAAATTGCCATTATGCAAAACTATCTGGTCGCCGCCCATGGCTACAGCGCGTTTTATCAAAAAGTGAGGCTTAGGCTGACCAAACTCATCCCTGTCAATATCAACAAGCGACAGGGTCAGCATAAAAATAATGCGCTGGGCTATATCAAATGCAGTACCCCTTGAAATATATGTTGGGTTTTCAAAAATAATTATATCATTCCTTTGGGGCTTTATTGGGCTTGGAAGTTTTCCAAAACCAGGAAGTAATTCAGGACCGTAAACAAGTTTATTTACAAAGATCCTGTCACCTATTAAAAGAGTGTCGATCATGGAACCAGAAGGAATCTGATAGGCCTGGAAAAGATATTGATTTATAAGCAGCACCATTCCTGCTGCCCATAAAAATGCTTCTATCCAGTCAAGTATAAAATTCTTGGCTTTTGCTTTTTCTTTTTTTATCCGCCTTCTTCTTCTGCGGTATGTAAGAATTTTTTCTGTATTAATCTGGAGTTTTAAAAAAAATTCCTGGCTCTTGCTTGGCATTTAGTAAAAATTAACATATAATGCAATTAATGTCAAAAGACAAAAAAGAAATAGACAAAAAAAATATAATCGAAGAAGACAGGGTTCATCTCAAACCTTTCCTGGGAATGTCCCCAGGTACATACCTGGCAATTATATATTCAATTATACTCCTTGGGATTCTTTTTTTTATATTCCTTTATCCAGGTCTTAGTAATCCAGGCACAGTATTATCAATACATACCGAGCCTCAAGGAGCTGCTGTACGGGTAAATAATGTTTATATGACTGCTGCTCCAGGTGAAATTTTTATACCAAAGGGAAGGCATGTAATCGAGATTGTTCTGCCTGGGTTTACTACTTGGCAGGGTGAAATCGAAGCAGGCGGCAGGGCTTTTGGCTCACGCTTTTTTCCGCTTAGAAAATCCATTGACGTGGAATTAAAGTCTCCAAATCCAGGAGAAGCTTTTAAACAAGCTGCCGAAGAATTCGCTGACTGGTCTTTTTACGGTGAGGCAACACAGGCATTTCAGGTACCCATGGTTTTATCTTCAAGTGCTTATTGGCTTGCACAAGAAGCAGTTGATCCTGGCATAAAGGCCGGCATGAGAGAAACCCTGAAAGGCGCTGCCCGATATGCAAATACAAGAACAGGGCTGCGGGATCTTGTGCGTGCAAACTTTCTGATCGATGGTTTCGGCCAAAGTTCTTCACCTCTTGGTATTATGGGATCTCTGGAAAACATTTTCACTTTTCTGAAAGAAAACCCGGAAGCAGCTTTTTGGCTTGCCGAAACACTCCCAGAAGAAGCAGCTGCGATACTCTTTGCTTCTTCATGGTATAAAAACATCAATAATTCAATGGGCGACCATATCAGCAGGAACGGCCTTGTTTTCCACCCTGCTTTTTCCAGCACGCGCGGCCAGATACATACTTTCCTGGGATTAAGGTTCAGGGAGATAAATGTATTTATTGATAACGAAGGCTTCCGTCCGCAGACAAATGCCTTTTTGATCGCAGAAACCCCTGTATCACTTGATCTATGGAACCTTTTTCTTGAAGAAAACCCATTGTGGCGCATTGAAAACCTTGATTCACTTGTTGAAAGCGGTCTTGTTGATTCCCAATACCTTGCCTATGCTGATCTCTCAGGGCTTCCGGAAAATACTGCTGCATGGGTTTCCTGG
>Ga0099364_10003630_pt1 | contig 23799 bp, 15 predicted proteins | sample TergutTh196P3_FD_73070 | JGI IMG/M metagenome (GOLD analysis project Ga0099364, IMG submission 73070) | Microcerotermes parvus P3 segment gut microbial communities from Pointe-Noire, Republic of the Congo - Th196 P3 | ecosystem: Host-associated > Arthropoda: Insects > Digestive system > Gut ...
CAAAATGTTGTTCATCGTCATTTATATTTTTTGATTCAGATTCTTCTTTTGTTTCGACAATAGCGCCAATTTTTCGCAAAAAATCATGCGTATCTTTTAATTGATACGGTTTTAGAATATTATGCGGATGTGGCTTATGCAAGTTTAGAGAAATGTCGGAGTCGGGACTTTCAAACTCTACTCGCGATCCCGATGTTTTACCTTTGCTGTTTTGCACATAACCGTACTTTCGTAAAAGTCTCTTAAGTTCATCCCAAGTAAAGTCTTTAGGAAACTCGAGAAACCTTTCTTTCAATTTTTGGTGTTTGCTCATTAAAATAATTTTTCGCAAAAGTAATACAAAATTTTCAAAAACAAGATTTTTTTAATGCAAACTTTTTCGTTTAAACAATTTATCTACGAACGTATTTTTGCTGTCTTGCTCGTCAAGATTGTTAGGTAGTCCAAAACTCTCACACATTTTCGTGCTTTATCTGCCGATCTCTCATCGGTTTGCGTACAACGTCCCAGCGGCTTGGCGAAGTTGGGGCTCGACTGCACGCAGTTTGGATTGTCACTGACGGTTAAACGACGCGCCGAAGTTCGGGCTGTCACTTTACCCCCCAATTTCGTCAAACCGCTTGTTATCTGCTGGCATACTTTTTTTAGTTTTCCCTAAAATAATCATATCCTAAATTATGCCAATTAAATTCATCATCAAGTAACTCCAGTATTTTTTGGACACACTCTGCTTGCCAAAATTTGTCTGATTTTTGTTCCACATTATTGTATTGGTAAAAACGATATAGGTTTTTAGTGGCATATTCAAAAGAATAAGTCGGAGAATTATTACCGTAGCCTGAATTGTTTCTGTAATAATTCGGTATTGCCTCATCTGTAGGTAAAATGTCAAAATTCAACTGATAAAGGCTATCTACAATGAAATTCCAATCATTTTTCTTTGGTCTTAATTCAATTTTTATATGTGTTGTAATTGTTTCAGAGAGATGACTCGCATCAAAGTCTACATTCATAAAATATAAATTACACGTCCATTCAGAAAAATCTTGCTTTATTTCTAACATTCCATGAGGCTGTCCTTTTCTTCCAACTGGATGTGTAATCCATAAACGAAAAAGTAAACTGTAATTAGAAAATTCTGCCCTCTCTAAATTTAGTTGTCTTTCTTTCTGCTTCGTGAAGTGCCAATAAACAAAAGGATAACCATTTAATTGGTTCTTAACATCATATTTCGGGATATCCAGTTCCTTTACTGTTTCGGGAATAGGAGTATAGTATGAAACCATTTTGTTTAATTTCAGAGGCATACATCCAGTAAAAAGTAATGTAAAAAAACAAGTTGGCATTTTAATAATCTTCTCATATTTATTTTTAATTATTTAGTTTATTTTCAACTCTTTCTATCGATGTTAGCATTGTCACGCTGTGAGTTCGTCTGCTTGCAGATAACGTCCCGGCGGCTTGGCGAAGTTGGGGATCGACTGTACGCCATTTGGGTTGTCACTGACGGTTAAAGGACGCACCGAAGTTCGGGCTATCACTTTACACCCCAATTTTGCCAAACCGCATGTTAGGTGCTGGCATTTTATTATCTGTCTTTTTACTCGTTATTTTGCCTTATTTGAAAAGTTTTACTTAATTCAGCACCTTTCAACGATTTAAAAAGCTGTTTAATTATTTCATTATCAGAATATTTAATGTCTGAAAAATGTTCGGAAAAATCTGTATTTCTGTTTAAATTCTGAACACCTTCGTGCAAGTTCATATTTTTCTGTATATTTATTCCACTCAAAGGCATATTATTATTCGATGTAGAAAAACGTTTTATAATTGCAGGCTGCAAACCAAATCGAAAATCAAGCGAATATTCATCAGTAGAGGTAGATATTTTTCCATTGATATTTATGCCAAAAGATCCACCCTTTCCCTTTCCTTCAAATATGACGTATTTTTTTCTAATTACATTTTTTTGAGAAAATCCTGTAACTGCAAAAATACAACAAATACTTTCATCTTGCATTAAATCAGCGTTTTCCGTTTTCCATCGTTCAATTCCATTTCTCCAAGATTCATCTTGTGTGTCTAATAGACCTGTTGCTTGATCATAAACCATCAATGAAAAATAATCATTAGAGGTGAGTTCTACCGACAAATAGTGCAAAAATTCAATACCAGCAGATAGGTTTTTATCCACGATAATGGATTGTCTCAGTATTGGATTATCCAGTCTCGATTTTTCAACTACCTTAATACCTGGAACAGGATATACGGATTTTTCAAATTCAACATTTTCATCCCATAGTGAAGTTGGCCTAATGTGTTTTTTTGCTTTTACCAAATACACCTCTCCCAACAATTTATCAGGATAGGCAATATAAGACTCGGCTTTCATATATATCAACTCCTTATCAATACCAAGTTTTGATTTGGCTTCATTGTCTGTTGCTACTTTTGTTTTTTCAGCAATTTTCTGATTCATCACTTCGTTATAGTGATTTACGTTGTTCTCTTTTCCCATTTTTCAATCTCCTATGTTTATTATGTTATACAATTTTTTTAGCCCATATTCCACTGTGCCTAACCGAACTGCACTTCCGCACGCTTGCACCTAACATCCCGGCGGCTTGGCGAAGTTGGGGCGCAACTGCACGTCGTTCGGATTGTCACTAACGGTTATAGAACGCGCCGAAGTTCGGGTTATCACTTTAACCCCAATTTCGCCAAACCGCTTGTTAAGCGCTGGTTTCCAAATACATATTTATCTTTCTCTTCCATTTTCAGCCGTTATTTCAATTAGACGAAGAATGTTGGTATAGCTTTTACCTGAAATATTTCTATATTGGATTTCATATAATAAGTGTTTATAGAAATGTGGCTCAATCGTGTCAAAAACATTTAATCCTAAGCCGGACAAGCCGGAACCAAAAAAAGAATTATCTTTGCAGCATGGAAAAATTCACGAACAAATACAGCAGCAAAATAAATTTCAGTTTATCATGCTACGACAGGTTGATAATAACCGGTGTTATGCCGGAGATAAGTTATGCTCATGGAATGACGAAGTACATGAACGATAAAGAGTTACGGCTGTTTGATTACGCAAAGTTTGCTGAGGGGTTGCGCGATAAACTTCGCAAACAAACAGATTCTCTTGTCAGGGAAAGCGGAGTAGAAGTCCAATACCTTAACAAAAGCGGCATACGCAAAGAATCGCTTGTAGCCGATATATTAAAAAAACGCGGTTTCCACGACGGCATTGTATGTATCCTGTCTACACTGGAGGTATGTAACACATACAAGCCATGGCACGACAAACAAACGGGAAGAAATTATTTAAAGCCGGATATAAGTAAATGCCTTCACTATTACATTTATTTTATAGACGGGTTATTGGGATTCGGCTACATCCGTATTCCGACCTGGTGTCCTTTCCGGTTACAAATTTATTTCAATGGACATAATCTGTTAGCCGGCAAGTTAAAAGCACATGGTATAGGATATACAATGATTGACAATGCCTTCGACAGTATTGAAGATGCGTCGAAAGCACAGGAACTGTCCGACAGTTTCAGTGTTGAAGAATTACACCGGAAATTTGATGAACTGGCCTGGAAGTATTGCCCTGTATATAAGGAATTAGGTTTGCGTTATCATTGGAGCGTCATGCAGGCGGAATATTCCACCGATATTGTATTCAGCCGACAGGAAGATTTACAACCGGTCTACAAAGAGATTATTGCTACAGCCATACACACGGTTAAGCCGGATAATATTGCCACTTTTCCGGGGCAAAAATTAGATTCCCGCTATCAGGGAGAATCAGGCAACAATTATAATGTCCGAATAGAAGGAACACGCATCAAACATACAATGGGTTCGGTTTCCATAAAAATGTATGACAAATTCAGTAAAATACTTCGTATAGAAACAACTGTGAACGACATAAGTTTTTTCAAACACTTCCGGGAGGTAGTACACCGTGACGGGACAACGTCAAACGGGATGGCCAGGTTGAAAAAAAATATCTACAGCCTTACCTTTCTTGCCGACAATCTCAAGGCAGCCAACAAACGATACCTCGATTTTATCGCCGCCTTTGATAATAAAGAAGCGGGAAGGAAAAGACTGGAGCGCGTGACCGAATCAAAAACGGAAAATAACCGGAATTACAAAGGCTTCAACTTTTTTAAAAAAGATGATTTGACCCTGTTGCTCGCCATTCTGCGGGGTGAGTTCAATATAACCGGATTCCGAAACAAAAACATCCAAAAATTACTGGGATTCGGCAGCGCTAAAATCAGTCGAATCATAAAACGGTTAAGAGTACACGGATTAGTCAAAAAAGCAGCAGACAGTTACAAATATTACCTGACTAAACTGGGGAAGGAAACTATTATCATGTCGCAAAAAATCAAAGAATTGGTATTAGTCCCTGCTTTTAATTATTGAATATTCTGCCAAAAAAAACATCAAATTGAAAAATAAGGTACTAAAAATGCAAACCCTGCAAAAATTGCAAAAGAAGAATTAACAAATAAGATATCTTTTGTTGCTTCAATATTTTCACAAATTTGAATTGGGCGAATCTTTGACACCCACTTGATTATGTATGCGCCTTGTTGATATTTATCGGCTCTTGCGGAATGCGAATACATTTTATACTTGTTAATATCGTCAAAATAAGAACTAATAACTATCGCCAACAAATCATTGTTTAAATAAACACAAGATTTAATGTCAGATTTGCTTGCTATGAAAATATTATACAAATCCAATAACGTATCAAACCTTTTACGCTCTTGTGCTATTCTTTCTGTTTTAACCAATTCGTTCAACTCTATTTTATTATTTTTAGTGCTTGTAATATGTACCGCACACAATTAATCTGCTTCAAATACTTCTTTTTGTATTTTTTTGTAAGAATCCGAATTAGATATAATCTTCGCATTATTCCGAAATTCTGTTTCTGTCTGTATTACACCTATATTTGCTTCTCTCCATATTAATGCTTTTGTTACCGCCTCACTTTTTATATCTCTTTTCCAATATTCATCAGCAATTATACCTTTTAATGTAATCAATTTTTCGGTTATTTGTGTAGCGTTTTTATTTCTAATTGATTTGTATTCAGAAATTAAATCATCAATAACATCAATAATTTCAATTTCTTTTATCTTATTTTTTTTGCAAATAGACGATATTTCGGCTCCAATATATTGTGCTGAAATATCATTTTTTGTTTGAATTTTTATTTTTATAATGTCTGTAATTTGTCTTTTGATTTTTTGTTTTTTAGTTATTTTCTGAATATAAAAAATAGCAATAGCAACAATTATGCCTATTACTGACACTAATACTCCTATTATTCCCCACTTTTCTGTCATATTATATTTTTTATTATTTGATTATCTTCTTTTAATTTTATCAGTTATTCCAAGTGTTGTCCGCTTGCACTGTCCCCAACTTGCGATTAACAGGACAATATGCGCATGTTTTTCGCCGAATTGGCTACCACATTTTTTGAAAGAAAAACCTTTATAAATCACTGTCTATTAATTATTTATTTCCTTCTCTCTTTATGCGCATTTTGTATATTCAATTCAGGAAAAATCAAAAGCGTATATACAAAATGCGCATGTTTTTCAACTCTCTTAACGGGTGCAAAGATAGAGGTTTTTTTAAACCCGCAATCTTCTGAAAAAAATTCAAAAAATTTTTTTGTAACTACTCGGGTAGTTTTTAACAATTAGTCATGTTAATCAAAGCCGAATAGACATCTTGTCCATTATGACTGTCACTTGTGTTGGAGGATTAATGTAATCATCACAGATCAGTTGTTTTTTCAATTCCAACGCCTGACAGAGCAACCCATATGGACGGGACGCACAGGCGGAATATCTACTAATTGGCGGCGAATAAAGTAATCAACGGGGACTTTTGTCTGCAACCGGAACAAACCGCTTGTGTGTGGACGATAATTTTATCCGGCGTATCAATCATTTGTAAACAGTGACCGGCGTGTCTGGGCTGTCCGCCTGGCTTCTTGCCATTTGGCTTGAAAAGGCTGTTTTGCCAAATCCTGGGATGGAGCGGTAAATCTTCGTACTCCGAACGGGGGATGGAGGAATGGTGTGGTGTCTATAAACCGTTCCGTATTTTCAAAATCTGACCGATGCTTCTGAATCCAAGGCCTTCTAAATGCATTTCTAATGACCTTTGATCCGAAAAACTATCAATTTTCAACCGGCGAGCATGAAAACCGAAAAGTGATTTATGTCCGTTTTAAATACACTCCGTTATTTCATAAAGAGTTGAAAGAAAAGTTCCCAACGTCAAGATGGAACTCATCGGAAAAGGACTGGTTTCTGCCGGATAGGTTTTTATCAAAAAACTGCTGGGACATCAGAGTATGAAAACTACCGAAATCTATGCCAAAGTAAGTACGCGACATATTGGCAAGATCAAAAGTCCATTGGATGATTTATAGTTTTTTATATAAAAAATATTCAAGTCAGTCACAATGTTTAAGGACTAACTTTCTTATTTTCACTCAATTGGTTTTGATTAAGTGGAACTGTTTAATTTAAAAATTGTGCCAAATTTAATATACAATACAAAGCGATAGCTAATTGAATTATTATTCGGTTGAAAATACTAATATATACTATTATTGATTGAGTAATCTGATTAGATTCGGGAAAACCTTAGAACCGTTTCCTTTTTGCCGACGGCGACAGGCAAACCTTTTCCGGCTTCTTGAAACGTCGTTGGTCTGACAGTTTGTCAGAATGACATGTTTCCTTGTCCTCAATTATTGCGGGTAGCAGCAATTTGTCTTCAATGGCTGCATTGGGGATGCATGTTCAAATCTTAACGTTTAAAGGGACAAGACTTTGCAAATATACATTTTTTCTTTGAAAATGATTGGGGGTAAGAAAAAATGATGTAAGTTTGTGCGATTTTTTGACGAATTTTGTAGGGTTTTTGTTTGGTTGTCGATCATATAGGCAGTGAAACAATTTTTTATTAACTATTAAAAGAACATCTTTTATGAGGACAAATGTATTATTATTAGGATTAATCGTTGCTTTACTAAGCAATGGAACAGCCTTGAACGCGCAGGATGACTTTTTTACGGTCAGTGGGGTTATTAGGGACAGGAATACAAAGAGGGCGATTGAATATGTGAATGTATCAGCCGTTGGAACGAATGTAGGAACGATTACGAATGAAGACGGGGAGTTTACGCTGAAGATTAATAATTCGCTGAATGTTAAAGAAATTCAACTGTCGCGTCTAGGGTATATCAATGCGCTCGTTACGATTAACAGGAACGACAAGGAGGCGAAAACGTTTTTTCTTTCACCCGAATCGATCGTATTGAGCGAAGTGTTGGTTTTTAGTTGGCGTAATCCGCGCGATTTAGTGAAAGCCGCTATTGATAAAGTGGAAGATAACTATTCGATGAAGTCGGAAATGCTAACCGGTTTTTACAGGGAAACGGTTCAGAAACGTAGAAGTTATATCACTATCTCCGAGGCTGTCATCGAGATTTTCAAGGCGGCCTATAATATGCCGCCCGACAGGGATCAGGTGAAAGTGCTCAAAGGACGTAAACTGATGAGTCCTAAATTATCCGACACATTAAGCGTAAAGTTTCTGGGAGGGCCTAATCTGGGTGTTTTTTTGGACATCGTTAAGAATCCGGACGTCCTGTTAGACCATAACATGCTCCAGTATTATGCCTTTAAGATGCTTGAAGCCACATCCGTAGATGACCGCCTGCAATTTGTAGTAGAATTTGAGCCGCAGATGATCACAGAGTACCCGCTTTATTCAGGGAAGCTATATATCGACAGGGAGACCTTGTCCTTCACGCGCGCAGAGTTTAATATGGATATGCGCGACAAGCAGAAAGTGACGAACACCATTCTGAGAAATAAACCCGCAGGCTTACGTTTTACGCCCGAAGATGTATCGTATATTGTCACCTATAAACAACAAGGCGATAAAACATACTTGAATTATATCCGAAACGAATTGAAATTCAAATGCGACTGGAAACGCAGGTTGTTTGCGACGAACTATGAGGTGACCGCCGAATCCGTTATCACCGACCGCACCGACCAGCAAGTATCACGTATACCGAACAGGGAGATATTTACTGTCCGCCAGTCATTAAGTCAGGAAGTGGAATTTTATCAGGATGAGAATTTTTGGAGTTTCTATAATATTATTGAACCTACGGAGTCGTTGGAAAATGCGGTGAATAGGCTTAAAAAGCAGGTGATTAGGGCGCAGTGAACGGGGAAAGGGGGCGAAAGGGAGAAAGGGCGAAAGCACGAAGGGACGAAGGGGTGAAGGGGCGAAGGGGCGAAGGGGAGAACGGACGAAGGGACGAAGGGGCGAACGGGGGAAGGGACGAAGGGACGAAGGGACGAACGAGTGAAGGGGTGAACGGAAGAAAGGGTAAATGGTAATAGTTTTACGGTATGTTGACGGATTATGTTGTAATTAAAAAGATTAAGGAAGGGGATGTTGCGGCCTTTGAGAAAATCTTTCGTTTATACTATACAGCGCTTTGTATGTACGCATTCGGCATAACCGGTCGCAAAGATATCTCGGAAGAAGTTGTACAGGATGTACTCTATAATGTATGGAAAGATAGAGAAAAGATACAAATTCTTGGCTCGATAAAAAACTACTTGTATGGGGCAGTGAGAAATCATTCGTTACGCTACAGGGAACATGAGATGATGGAACAACGACACTTTGAAAATATGCTGAACGACGGCCCTAAGACAGAATTATCTCCGCAGGAATTATTGGAATATAAGGAGTTGGAAAATGTGATTACTAACATACTTGACAAACTTCCGGAGCGAAGAAGGCGGATTTTCATTATGCACCGTTTTGAAGGGAAAAAACAAAAAGATATTGCCGACCATTTTGCTATTTCACTTAAAACTGTGGAGGCTGAAATGACAAAAGCGTATCAGGCGTTACGGGAAGGAGTGGAAAGGGCGAACGGGCGAAAGCACGAAAGCACGAATGGGGGAACGGGCGAAGGGGTGAACGCACGAATGCACTAATTCACGAACGGGCGAACGGGGGAACTGGGGAAGAAGGGGGTAGGAGGTAAAGGAATTGAAAATAATAAAAATAATTATGATATTTATTGATAAAGAACAAGAAGAAAAAGCAGTTGGTCAGGCCTGGAATCTTTTATATCAAAGGCTTGAAAGAGATGGATTGCTGAAGGATGTGCATGTGCAAAAATCATTCGGACGCAATATAGAGTTTAAACCAAATACTTTATTGTCGGATGAGACTGCGTACAGGCCGCCTCGACGGTTTGTTTCTGTTATTGGAAGGATTGCTGTTGCAGTGGCTATTATGGCCTGTATTTTTTCCGGCTGGTATTTTTTGCGTAAAACTAATCTTCCCGAAATGACGATGCAGGTGTTGACTAATGAAGCCCATGCGCCGTTATTGGCTACTATGCTTGAAGATGGTTCGGTTGTATATCTATCGGAACAGACTACGTTGAATTACCCTGATCGTTTTGATGATAATAAAAGAGAGGTGACTTTACAGGGGGAAGCCTTTTTCGATATTAAAAAACTACCCGAACGTCCGTTCATCATTCATACGGATATTGTACGTGTGGAAGTTACGGGGACATCATTCAAAATAAAGAGCGAACAGAACGCCTCCTTTTTATTGTCGGTTTGCGAAGGCGATGTTAAGGTTACACAGAAAAACCAATATCAGAGTCTTATAGTTAAGGCCGGTGAAACCGCTTTTTTTGATTCGGAACGATTACAACTGAGAAAAAACGAGACCGGTTGTGATGAATATTTTAAATGTATCCATTTTAAGGATGAAAACTTAACGGATGTGGCGACTATCATCAATATACATTTGGATTCGCTCCGGTTGAAGGTAGACCCTTCGGTTGAAAAACGTATTACTTTCACTTTCATGGTTGACGGCAATTTTGCCGAAACAGTCGAAGCGATATGTCTGGCGCTTGACTTACATTATTTACAACAAGATAATACATTTCACATTAGTGAAAATTGAAAGAAACCTGAAATAGACGTTCATGGCTCGATTGAAAAACATACCTCTTTGCCTTCTGATGTTCGCCTGTATTACTAATATACAAGCTGACAGGTTTGAAGTCTTCGGCAAGACGGGGTTTGTGAATATGCGTGACGTCTTCGACAGTAAAGTACGAATATCTAAAAATAAAGGTACGATTTATGAATTATTAAAAAATATTTCCGAACAATGTGGTTATTTGTTTATCTATGACAGTCAGATCATTGAAAACGACAAGACAGTAAAAGTTGCTAAAGGAACCTATTCATTGCGCGAAGCCATTTTTTTGATTACAGGCAATAAACAGTTACAAGTTGACTTGTCGGGCAATTATATCCTGTTGCGTTTGCCGAAGACGCAAATTACTGCCGTCATGAACGACAGCGTTCCGGCGCAGGACATCCATTTTACAATCACGGGCGCGCTGTCAGACCGGCAATCAGAGGAATCGATTATTTTTGCGTCGGTGAATATTCTGAATACTTCAATTGGTACTGTCACCAATCAGGATGGCGGTTTCCAACTGAATATACCGGATTCGCTTCAACATCTGACAGTTAGGTTTTCACATATCGGATATGAAAGTCGGGAAATAGAACTTTCACTCTTGAAAGACCGGTTTATAGATGTGAATCTTGAACCGAAAGTCTTTCCTTTACAGGAGGTTGTCGTTAGCGCTGTCAATCCTGTTCAGGTATTGAAGGATATGTACGACAATCGGGCGCTCAACTACGCTTCCGAACCGGTATACCTGACGTCATTCTATCGTGAAGGTATCGATCATAATGGCCGGAATATCGACCTGACAGAATCGGTACTTCAAATTTATAAGACCGGATTTCAAAAAAAAGCGGACAGTGATCAGGTAAAACTTATCAAAAAACGTCGCATTGTAAGCCGTATGGAAACCGATACGATTTTTCCGAAAATGCGGTCAGGAATTCAATCATGTTTAGTGTTGGATGTGATAAAAGAACTGCCTGACTTTATCGTACCTAATCAGGAAACGCCTTATAAGTATGCATATAAGGGGAAAAGCATGATTGACGAAAGACCGGTTCACATTATTGGTTTCCAGCAAAATGAATATGTCAAGGAACCGTTATATATCGGAGAGTTATTTATCGAAGACGATAATAAAGCGCTGGTAGAAGCGCGTTTGGAAATAAATCCCAAATTTGCCAATAAAGCGACCAATATGTTTATTGATAAAAAACCCTTTCAATATGCGATGAACCTGCAGCAAGCCAAATACAAAATCTCGTATAAGCCCTCAGGGAATGGGTATTATTATACAAATCATGTAAGAGGCGACGTCAGTTTTAAAATTCGACGTAAAAATCGCCTGTTCAGTTCATCTTTACATTTTTGGTTCGAAATGGCGACATGCGACATCGATGTGGAAAATGTAAAATCATTTCCTTCCAATGTGCGGTTATCTACAACACGCATTTTTGCCGAAACAAAATCGGCTTATGACAGTAATTTCTGGGAAAACTTCAATATTATCCTGCCCGAAGATAATCTGAAAAACATCCTTATCCATAATTTGCATGAGGTGTTGATCCCGGAGCCATAAACTTGCCGTTGCAAAGTATCAACGGCATCCTGCCGTTGCAATATTCATATATGCTGTCTTTTTTTTAAATTTTTTTGTTTTACTATGAAAAATGGTTACCTTTGCACGAAATACCATTAATTTATGTAAAATGAAAACTACATTTCTATTCTGTTTGCTTGCGCTGATAAATGCAAGCCTTGTATGTTCCCAAACCGTCCAGTCGGTACGGATTCCTGAAACAGGGGGTAAAACGCTATTGAACAACGGTTGGTATGCACGTCGTGCCAACGAGATACGGGTAGACGGCAATCAACTGACGATGCGACCGTTCCAATCCGATGGATGGCTTAAAGCCAAAGTGCCCGGCACAGTATTGACTACCCTGCTCGAAAATAACATTTTCCCTGCGCCGGAGTTTAGTCTGAACAACAACCAGATACCGGATATTTATGCGGTAGGGAGGGATTTTTATACTTTCTGGTTTGCCTGTCCCTTCGTAGTGGAAGGGCTGGAAAAAGACAGGCAGGTATGGCTGAATTTCAGGGGTATAAACTATAAAGCGGATATTTTCCTGAACGGGAAACGCATCAATCCTTCGACACACGAAGGGATGTTCCTGCGTCAAAGTTATTGTATTACGCCTTACCTGAAAGAGAATGAGCCCAACCTGCTGGCAGTGTTGGTGTTACCGCCTGATTATCCGGGTAACGCCAATGGCGGACAGGGCGGCGACGGGCAAATAGCACGTAATGTTACGATGCAGTTCACACCCGGTTGGGACTGGATTCAACCTGTGCGCGACCGGAATACGGGTATCTGGGACGAGGTATCGGTTACTGTAACCGGACCGGTCAGGGTGCAGCATCCCCATGTTGTGACCAAGGTGCCCGGCGTCCGTACCCCTGAAGGAACGCAACGTGACGCTTTCCTGCAGATTTCGGCTGAGGTTGAAAATACATCCGACATCACCCAGACAGGCGTTTTGGTTTGCGAGACAAGCGTTGGCGCTTTGAGGCAAACGGTTACGCTGGCGCCTTTTGAAAAACGTGTTATCCCTTTTAAAGAACAGACCGTAAAAAACCCGAACCTCTGGTGGCCTAACGGGATCGGCCAACAGCCTTTAAACGATATGCGTATCTTTTTTGAGACGGGAGGCAAGGTGAGCGACCAACAAACGTTACGTTACGGTATACGTGAAATAAAAACAGAAAAATGTCCTGACACGGGAGGCCGGAAGTTTTATGTGAATGGCCAGCCTATATATATGACAGGCGGAAATTATATCGCATCCGATTGGTTGTTACGACTTTCTCCGGAGCGTTATCGCGCCGAAGTGCGTTTCCATGCCGAGATGAATATTCGGATGATACGGATATGGGGTGGCGCGTTGTTAGAACGACCGGAGTTTTATGATGCCTGCGACGAATTTGGTATCCTCGTGTTCCAGGACCTCTGGGGGAGCGGCGACTGCAACGGCGCCTGGGAAGACCAGACGAAATTCGAATCGCGCGAACGTCGCTGGGAATATCCGGATAACCATGCCTTGTTCCTTGCTTCGGTCGAAGACCAGGTGAAGATGATACGCAATCATCCCAGTCTTTGTATGTGGTGCGGCGGTAACGAATGGCCTTTAGCAAAGGATATTGACTTTCAACTGAAAAACGATTTGTTCCCCCGGTTAGACCCTGAACGGCTTTTTGCGAGTTACTCTACCGATACGGTTTTTACGCGCAATACGATAGGTGGAGTAGGGGACGGCCCGTATGGTATTCAGGAACCGGAATGGTTCTTTACCTTCCGTTCGACGCCATTCAATCCGGAGGCCGGTTCGGTTGGCTCGCCCGAAATCGAGAGTTTTCGCGAGATGATGACCGAGCGTGAGTTGAGTAGTTTCCCGCGTGCACGTCAATTGGGACGGGCTGCGAATAATGCATGGTCATATCATAAAGATTTAGGTTATGGCGCTCATCTCGAAAGGTATGGCGCCGTCAATAGCTTCGAAGACTACTGTAAATATGTACAAATCGTGAACTACGACCAGTACCGCTCATTTATGGAAGGCTGGGCTTCGAGGATGTGGGAATGGTATACTGGTATCCTGATATGGAAAACACAAAACCCCTGGACTGCGCTTCGCGGACAGATGTATGACTGGTTTCTGGATGTGAATGCGACATTGTACGGTACGCGCAAAGGTTGCGAACCGCTTCATCCGCAGTATAATATAGTCAGTAAAAAAGTAGAATTGGTCAATACCGCGCTGGGAAAACATGATGTCACGGTGAAAGCGCAATTGTATCAACTGTCGGGAAAAGTTAGTTGGGAAAAAGAAGCGAATGTCTCAATACTGCCAAACAGTGTGGAACGATTGTTTGATGTGCCGGCGCCCGAAGGGGTCGATGGCGCCTATTTCCTAAAGTTGACGCTGACTGAAGCAGGCAAGGAAATCACCCGTAATATCTACTGGCTCACCACCCGCGAAAAAGACTACAAGACGTTAAACGAACTGCCCAAGACGAAACCGGCGACGCAAATTACCTTGACAAATCAAGGCGGGAACTATACAGGAACAGTAAGCATGACGGCGAAAGAGCATATCTCCTTTTTCAACCGTATCAAGGTGTTTGATAAAAGTACCGGCAAGCGAATCCTGCCTGTACACTATTCGGATAACTATTTCACCCTGATGCCCGGCGACAGTCAAACGGTCACTTTGGAGTTTGTTTCCTCCCTGCCAAAAGAGCAGATTGAAGTCCGCATCGAGAGTTGGACGGAGGGGGGGTAAGAGTAGCGAATTCTTACAAAAGTTTTTTATTAAGCGCTTTTTTCGTCAGGTCGGCGGTGTTGTGGGCGTCTAATTTAAGGTTCAGGTTTTTGCGGTAGCTGCGGATTGTTTCGTAGCCAAGGCACATCTTTTCGGCAATTTCCATGTTTGTATAGCCTTCGGTTATCAATCGCAGCAATTCGCGTTCGCGACGGGTAAGGTCTATCCGGTTTTTTTCACCTTTTTTCAGCAGGACATCCACTTCATCGCACAGGAAACGTTTGCCGGCAGCGACCACCAGGATTCCCTCAATGATTTCTTCCGGCATGGCGTTTTTCAGGATATAGCCCGATGCGCCGTTATTAAGGACATGCGAGATAATGGAATATTCGGCATAACTGGTAAGCATCAGTATGTTTACTGTCGGATATCGCAGTTTGATTTTGGGACATAAGTCCATGCCGCTACCATCGGGTAATCCTACGTCGAGTAAAAGGACGTCGGGCTGTTCGGCTTGTAACATCTTCCAGCAACCTGCTACATTGTATGATTGACCTATTAAAGTAATGCAGTCCGATTCGGAGATAATTTTTTCCATTCCGTCAATGACGATTTTGTGATCGTCAACGACTGACACACGGATGATTGGAGTATTATTTTTCATGTTTTTAATTTTAATAATGGGCGCAAAGATAAACGTTTTAGATTATATACAATACCCCCATATGGGGGTATTTTGAAACTCGTCCATGACTATTGCAACGGCAGGATGCCGTTGTTACTTTTTTCTCTTCAATATCAGCGTGTTTGACTATTGCAACGGCAGGGATGCCGTTGTTACTTTTTGACGAGCATGTTATATTTTTTTATTTCAATCGTCATACATATAAAATGGAGATAGAACTATTTAAAACTAATGTGATTCCTCTGAGGGAAAAACTACTTGCATATACCGTCAGACTTGCAGGAAGCCAAGCGGAAGCGGAAGATATTGTACAGGATGTTTTTCTGAAGCTCTGGACTATTCGGGAAAGTCTGGATAGATATGTCAGTGTGGAGGCGTTGGCTTTTACAATAGCAAAAAATAAAACGTTAGACGAGCTGAAGCGCAGCCGAAATGAAAGTATTGAAGGTATTGAATTGTCGACATATCATAACCGTTTCGTAGAGACTGACCCTGGGACGATTGTTGAACAGAAAGACATGGTGAATCACGTAAAAAAACTTATCAAAGCGCTCCCTGCCTTACAGCAGTCGATTATACGGATGAAAGATGTGGAAGGCTATGAGTTGTCGGAGATTGCTGCAATAACAGGCACTCAAGTGGAAGCCGTCCGCGTCAACCTTTCAAGGGCAAGAAAAAAAATAAGAGAGCAATTATTACGATTAAACAATATAATACGCACATAATAAGGATGAAAATAGATAATTTATTAGAACGGTATTTTGAGGGGCTCACCACGACTGAAGATGAAGCTACCCTTCGAGACTTCTTCACATCAGACTATGTACCCGAAAATCTGATGATGTACAAACCGCTGTTTACTCATTTTGATAACGAGATTAAGCGGCAAAAAACCGTCGTGACGGGGAATTTACGGGAAGAAAACGACGCCCCTGCTTCAAAAGCAAATAAAAGCAAAAAACTAATCCTGTGGTTAAGCGGAGTTGCGGCATGTGTAGCCATGCTGACCGGTTTCGTCTTCGCTTCACAAAAAAACAAATGTCCCCGAACCGGCGATTATGTTATTATTGACGGTCGATGCTATACGGATGAGGCAACCATCCGTTCGGCAACTTTTAAAACCTTACACGAAGTGGCAGAAGACGGCGATTTTTTGCCGGATAACCGGCCTTCGAATGTAATTGATTTAGTAGAAAATCAACTGAAACAATTTGATTTTCTGTTAGATGAATAATTTTCAACTTTCAATTTTCAACTGATATGACAAAATTGACTTTACTGACTTCCCTGCTTTTTTTACTTCCGATTACGGCGGGGGCATCCATAACGCAGGAAGATTTAAAGATTAAAGATGTTTTCCGGATTTACGGGAAACAGAAAAACGTAGTGATGGTAGAACTCTCGAAAGAGATGTTGGATATGTATGATATCTCATTTTATAAAAGCATTACGATAAAAAACGACTTAGAAGCGCTGAAATTCATACGTAAATGCTTGGAAACAGACCAAGAAGGAGCGCGTAAGATTAAAGAGATCACAAGCGAGGGCGAGATTATTTCGGCTTACTATCAGATTGCCGGAACAAACCCCGGTATCAATCGCTTTATTCTTTTTAAGGTAGACCAAAAAGGCGTTATCACGCTTATATACTTGGAAGGGAAATTAGATAGTGACGACCTGATAACCATTTTATTCACCAAAAAAGATTTATAATAACTATGAAGCGTAAACTATTATTATCCGTTTTAGTCGCTTTAACATGCAACATGTTAGAAGCCAATGACTTTAGTGATGATTCAGTAAAAGTGTTTGATTCGAATAATAAACGAATCATTGTAACCGAAAACACGGAAAAACAACGAATCGATGTGGAAGTGTATGAATTACAAGAAGATGGAGAGTTCGAATCTTATGAAAAAGTATTCGAAGGCCACTATCGGGACGGGAAATCGAGCGAACAACGAAAATACCTGATGTCTTTAGATATTCCGTCGCCAATGAAAAAAAGAAAATTCGAATCCGGCCACAGGTATAGTCTTCCCCATCATGATGCAAGTTTTAGCGTGGGATTTGCCGGTTTTGCGGACAAGGGCGACAGGGATGATATCCCTTTCCGAACCGGCAGTTCGCCTGAAATCAGTTTTACAGTGTATCGAAGAGCGTTATCGTTATCCCGTAATAATCAGTGGGGTATTGTCACCGGCTTAGGCATTCGCTGGGTACGTTATCACCTGAAAGGAAATAATTATTTTGAAGAAGAAAACGATTATACACATCTGTTTACGGCCTCAGATGATTTGAAATTCAAAAAAAGCAAGTTAGGGATTACTACGCTTAATATACCGCTTCTTTTGGAATGGAAAACACGCAAAAACGGATTGTATCTTTCTGCCGGCGCCGTTTGTTCGTTTAAAACAGCTTCCTCTTCGCGCATTTTTTATGTGGATGAAAGAGGGCGTAAACAAAAAGAAAAAGTGGATGCAGGTATGACCTTGCGACCTGTGACCTACGACGTCCTTGTTCAAGGCGGGATACACAACTGTGGCGTTTTTTCGCGCTATTCGCCTGTCAGTCTGTTTGAAAAGAACAAAGGGCCCGAGTTATATCCGTTTACCGTTGGTTTTGTGGCCTATTTCAATTAAGAGTCTACTCCGAAAAATATTATTAGCCGCAAAGTACGCAAAGAAAGCCTTTTCGGAGTAGACACAATTAATTAAGAGAACCGATTTTTAATTAATTTTTACATGAATTAGCAATAATCTTGTCGCTAATTCAGGGCGTTTATTTTTTCATAATGTAGGGGGAAATAAAACCGAAATGTGCGTTTTTCGTAATTATTTCTTCTTATAAAATCGGGAATGGTGTAAATTTGCGAATAAATAGGCTGGGCGAACACATTTTGGCTCATATTCGAAATCGTTCATCATAAAAAACAAAAGATTGATATACAGTATCATAATAAATTATTTTTTACGACGAGAGGTTTCATTATGTTTTTTTAACATTTAAGGGTGAAAAATTTACACGATTATTAGTTGGAGGTATTGTTTTAAAAAATATCTTTGTACCGGTTTTGCTGAAAAGATTCCCTTTTAGTCGAACGAAAGAGAATGTTGGATGCGAAATAGAAGTTACTAAAGGGTGAAATATAGTTAAATTGATTATAGATAACAAAAATTTTTATTATTGAGATATGATTTTTTTAAAAGTGAGTAGCAATAACAACCATCTGATGGAGACTTAGTTTTTCCCATCATCATTACGAGACATCAGGAGATGCGGACGGGACGTCCGTGTACCCAGTATGTCATTCCTGTAAAGACGGGAATAGATAACAACCACTGTAATAAATAAAAATAGTATATAGATATGATTATCAGGGTAAAAATTTTATTGATTGGCTTTTCTCTGGCGTTGATAAGCGCCGGATTGACAGTTTCCGCACAAACAACCTACTCGATTGGCGGAACGATTAGCGGTTTGCCGAATAATGCCGGCGTTAAGATTAATTATAAGCTTAACGACGTGGTGATGGCAAGCATTAGCACGGATAATCTCGGACAGTATGTCATAACGGACGTGACACAGGGTGTCAGGGTAGAGATTATCCCGCAGGTAAGGTTTGGTTACGAAGCCGTTCCGGCTTCGTACAACCTTACCATCGGAACGGAAAATGTGACGGGACAGGATTTTGTCTTTACGCGCGACCTGAACTATAACCTGCCTGCTAACATGGTGGACGAAGGAACGGCGTGTTTTGGGTATGCACCGACAAACGCTCCTTTTGGCATCCGGGAGAAATACCGGACACCAACGACGACGGGCGATTGTATTGACGGCTTTTCCGTTCCGTTGGTAGGCGACCTCAATGGCGACGGCAAACCGGAGATCGTCATGGCAGGCATTACGGACGCCTATCCGGGGCTTGGAGCCGTTTCCGTCAGGTACATTAATATATATGAAGGAGAAACGGGGAACAGGATATACCAACACGACTTAGGGACGACGTACGTCATGGGTAACCCGAATCACCGGGCGCCGGTGCAGTTGGCGTTGGCCGACTTGGATAACGACGGTATCGGTGAGATTGTGTTCGTGACCAACGACGGGTTGGTACGGGCTTTCAAGCCTGTTTTTAGCGGCGCTACGATTACAAGCTTAGATTTGATGTGGACGGGAAATATTGGCGGTACGCCGGTCAGCTATGCAGAACCTTTGACGGCAAGCCAGACGAATTTCGGCTACCCGCATCCACAGATTGCCGACCTCAATGGCGACGGGATACCCGAAGTGATTGTCTATAACAAGATTTTCAACGGACATACGGGGGCGTTGCTTATGTCGTGGCAGAACGCCGCGCCTGTCGGAGCGCCCAAAGTGAGTTCCATCGCGTCAGGCATAGGCGGGTTGATGAATGTGGTGTCCGCCGATCCTACTACACAAGTCAATGCTACGAATGTAAAGAATGTAGCCATGCTTGGACGCCGTCCGGGTAACGGCTCGTTAGTCGACGCTTTTCTGGCCGTGCCGGCGGTGGTGGATATTGACGGAGACGGGCAGCAGGAGATTATCTGCGGCAACAGGATACACAAGTTTCAGTTCAACAGCCTGACCGACCATACACAAAACACCTATTATACAATTGAGGGACCTGCCTCTGTCGCCTTGCGGGAATATCCCAGCGGCAATACGACGACGCACTACCTGAACGACGGTTTTACGCGGGTAGCCGATATTGACGGCGACGGGAAGTTGGACGTGATTGTCCTAAGTTATGCTTACAATGACGTCGTTGCCAACGAAAGCGCTAAAATAATCATTTATGTATGGGACCCCGAAACCCAGACCGTCAAGGGTGCCGCCACGATCGTTTGCGAAGGATTGAACGGTGGCTTCGGGATACCCATGATCGGCGATATCAACGGCAAACAGGACGGGTGGAACGGCACGGATTTCACGCGCAAACTGCCTGAAATATGTTTCAGCGTCGGCAAACCGTATATCAGCCGCAACAATAACGGCGTGAATATCCCCCGTAGCGGTTTACCTTTCCATCCGGTGTCGCAAAGTTCGGCCGAATTGGTCAATGGCAATTACAACGGGAACAACGTACCATTCCATGTGCTTGGCGTCACGTATAACGGACAGGCGACGATGGTCGACGACCGGCTGTGCCTGAGTTGGGCGTTGCAATATTCGGACAGGTCGCACAATACGGCTATGACGCTGTTCGACTTCAATAACGACGGCGCGATGGACATCTGCCACCGCGACGAATCAACCCTTCGTATCATTTCACCAGCCACGGGCAATTACGGCGGGGGTTGGGACTATGTGATGTTAGGCGATACAGCCGGCGGGGGTTCTTCCATTCTGTTCAGTACGGCGGTTACTTCGGGTACGGGTTTCGAGTACCCCGTCATTGCGGATGTCAACCTGGACGGCAGCGCCGACATCCTCATCACACAAAGTTCAAACAGTCCCAACCCTTCGGCGCCCGGTTTTATCACGGTATTTGAATATTCGGGCGCTAAGTGGACGCCCAGCCCGGCGGTATGGAACCAGGGGATGTACGACCCCCGGCAGGTACGCGAGGACCTGAAGATCAATTCGCAACCGATATCCATGCTGACTCCCTACATGAAAAGCGGGGAAACGGTTTATCCCTATAACAGTTCGTGGGTGCAGCAACCCGTTGTGGCATCGGGATACGATTATGTGCCTGTCTTGCGGCTTCCCGATGCGGCGCTGGAAAACATGGAAGTGGACGTGATAAGTTCATCCGTGACGGAAGTGACCCTTACGATAGCCAACTATGGCACGGCTACGGTTGCCGCCTCGTCGCCCGTCACGTTTTACAACGGCGGGCCGACAGGTAACCAGCAGGTAAGCAGTATTTTTATTATAACGCAGCCGGTGGGTGTTGATATTTTCCCCGGTGAGGCGGTGAGCCGCACCTTTACACTTTCGGGCGATTTTGCCGACTGCCTGCTGTGGGCGCGCATCATGGACGACGGCGCTCAGTTCCCGGCGCCGGAAGATTGCAACCCGGGCAATAACATGCTGGCGGGCATAGACTGTCCCTACCTGACTGTCATCACCATCGGGCACCCCGGCAGCAATGTCATTTGCGGCAGTGTCGGCTCAGTATCCTTAACCGTTACCGATACGGACGGACAGGCGTTCATCTTCAGCTATACCCCTACTTACCAGTGGTATAAGGACTATTACCCCATCCCCGACGCTACCGATTCCACCTATATCGCTACCGAACCGGGCGTTTACTACTGCTGGGTGACGGACAATATCTGCGCCAAACGAACCCCGGTGGAGACGATCACCTTCGACCCCGACTGCCATACCGTCATCTACCGCCACAATGTCGCCGTCGATGAAGCACCCGACAGCATCATTTATACTTCCGCCGCCCCCTATACGGTCTTTGACTGTCCGACGACGTTCACTCCGCCGGCGGGGATGCAGTTCTGGGGCTGGAACACGGAGGCTGACGGCTCTGGCGACCATTACCATGCAGGGCAGCAACTGACCCTGACAGCCGGTCTGACGCTCTATGCCGAATGGGACAGTTTTCACCGTATATGGGACTGGGCCGAACTGGCGGCCATCAACAACGACCTCAGTGCCAACTACCGCCTGATGGTCGACCTGGATAAAAACTCCGGATTCTACGAGACGGTGACCGGCGGATACGATATGGGAGGCGCCAGCCCCTCCGGATGGCGACCGTTAGGCATCTTTACCGGTTACTTCGACGGCAACGACAGGACGATTTCGGATTTGTGGCTGAACAGGACGGAAGACGACTGCGGCCTCTTCAGCGAGTTGGGACCCGGCTGCCGGGTGATCAACCTGACGCTTGCCCTGGGAAAAAACGATGCAGCCGACCCGCTTGCATCCATCAAGACAGGTATCGTCACGTCGCAAAGCAATGCAGGCGGACTGGCAGGCATCATTGACGGAAATCCTAACAACCGCATCTTCAACGTAAGGGTTGACAGAGGTCGTGTGGAAGGATTAAACTGTGTCGGCGGCCTGACTGGTCTGGCGCAAAACACAGGCGTATTGATTGACAGTTGCTCCAATAACGCGGTGGTGAAAGGAACGATCAACGTCGGCGGACTGATTGGAGAGGGCGCAACGGATCTGGAGATATACAGAGGCCAAAACAGCGGCGCCATCATCGGCCAAAACAATGTGGGCGGCCTTGTGGGAGAAGCCACCGGTAACTTATCCATTGACCGTAGTAACAATACGGGCGCCATATCCGGACTTAACAGCATGGCCGGTATCATCGGAAAAACCTCGGCGACCGTGACGGTTGACAGAAACCAGAATATGGGTTCGGTCACCGGCTTCGATTACGTCGGCGGCATTATCGGCGAAGCCTTAGGGTCGGTATCGCTCGACAGAACCTATAACTTGGGCGCTATCGGCGGGCATGACCTGGTCGGCGGTATTATCGGAAAAGCCGCAGCACCCGTCACGATTGACAGATGCCATAATATAGGCTCGGTATCCGGCGTCGACTATATTGGCGGTCTTATCGGAGAAGCCAATGAGGTGGGGACAATTTCCGGAAGTTATAACTTAGGCGAAATTGCCGGTGTGAACTATGTCGGTGGCATTGCAGGCGATGCGCCGCATGAGAACGACTTCTTTCAGGACATCTACAATCTCGGACATGTCAAAGGCGACCAGTTTACAGGCGGGCTTTTCGGATGCCTTTCGGGAACGCTGCTGCGCGCCTACAATGCCGGACGGGTCAGTCCCGATACGCCTGCCTCCACGGTATATGCCGTGGTAGGCGGAAGCGTTGGAACTACTTCGCTCATTGACGTTTACTACGACAGCACGACGTCGGGATGTCCCGGCGGTGGAGGCCACAGCGACGCCATCGGACGTACTACCGTACAGATGATACGGTCGTTGGGAAGCATTTTTACGCCGGGCGACGGCTGGGGTTACGGGCATGACGGTTACTATACCTATCCCTATTTTGAATGGCAGGTTCAACGGCCCAACGTAAGCGACGACATTCATTTTACGTCGATCTCCATGCCGCCCGACCAAATATCGCCGACAGCCAACCCTGACATCATAATCACACTGCCGACAGGCGGTGGCGCAGCAAACGCATTTAACGTTTTTGCCGGTTCTTCTTACTATTATTACATGCCTTTCTGGTCGGACGTCAACACGGTTAATACATCCGACATAACGGCCAACGTAACCCGCGTATCCGTCGGTGTGATGAGCGAGAGTCACATAGTGGCCTTCGACATGTCTGAACTGATACGCGAACCGGAGTATATCCGCGAATATGCGCAGGCCGTCATTTGCTACCCTGCAACCGAAATTGATGTGCTGTCGTTTGTCAACTATACCTGCAATCCGGCATTGACATCGGTTGTAGTGGTCGACCAGCCCAAACATGCCATCAGCGTAAGCGGCCTGAATGTCAACGGGAAACTGCCCTACGAGCCGCTTCCGGGTTTCACGGGATTGGACAGCCTGAAATATCATGTCGTCTGCAACAACTTGGATACGATAGACTATGTAGTATTATATGTTAATGTAGTACCCTGTCCCGATAATGTCATCGAGGCGGATTGTTTCGGCACGCCTCCCGCTACGGAATGGGACATCGATTCGGTTAATTTC
>Ga0099364_10003631_pt1 | contig 23795 bp, 23 predicted proteins | sample TergutTh196P3_FD_73070 | JGI IMG/M metagenome (GOLD analysis project Ga0099364, IMG submission 73070) | Microcerotermes parvus P3 segment gut microbial communities from Pointe-Noire, Republic of the Congo - Th196 P3 | ecosystem: Host-associated > Arthropoda: Insects > Digestive system > Gut ...
GTTTCCAAATAAAAAACAAAAATCAAAAGGAGGACTATACCCAATGAAGAAAGGATTCAAAAAAATACTGGCACTGGCGATAGTGCTAACGATGGCAATGAGCTTTGTACCGTTTGCTCTGGCGGTGTCGGGGGATATTACAACCCTCACAATCAAAGGTGTTGCGGTTGACATTGAAAACCCACCTTCAACGACGATTGCGGCGGCAAAGACGGCAACCGTTACTTTAGAGCTTACACAGGAGCAACTTGATGATGACTCCACAGTACCTGTACTTGAGATAGACAGCCCCTCAGACCCTTTTGTCCGAATCATTATCGGCGATGATGCGACTATTGTGGATATGGCGGGTCTGTTTGGTGCATCTATGTCTGTAAATTTAGATGCGCGTGCCCTTAAAGTCGGCGACATAATCTATGCCGGTGATTCGGATCATGGCAGGGTTGCTCGCATCGTAATCGCGCTGAAAGTCACCAGTACCGATCCCAAAGGCGAACTCGAAGGTGAAGGCGATTTCACTGAAGTGCCGTACAACGTGGTAGTACCGACGGTACTGAACTTCGCTGTTGATCCCTATGAAATCAACAAAGACAATATCCCGGGCAATCAGCTCAGCGGCGCTAACTTTGCTATGGCTAACAAAAGCCCATTCGCGGTGAAAGTTTCGTTTGACATTACAGTGGAAGACGATGATGAGTCCGCTGTGTTTGTCGCAAGTGTGGGCGATGTTGAGCCGGACGATTTTGACGCTAAAGAAGATAAGATTTTCTTTGGAGCGCTTGGTGCGAGCGGTGCAGCAACCGTAGCCCCGACGTTTGAAGATGGTCTTGGCGAGTTAGCCTCCCACGCGTTTAAGTATGAGTGGACCGGCGGCCAACCAGTTGCATCGATCCCCACCGTCGAGTCTCCGACGCTCGTCGCGTTTGCCCCGGATGCAGACGGAGAAACAGCCGAAGGCTCAATAGCGTTCTTACTCGGCGCAGCGACCGAGTCAGATCCTGGCGAAGGCCTTGACCTCCTTGCCGCGAATAACGCAGGCGTTGCGTCATTCCAGTTCTTCGCTAACTTCAACACCTACGCCGACAACTTCAAAGCCGGAGAGGTCGCCCTGAAAATCACCGGAGGCTATGAGTTCGTAGGCGTACGCTCAGGCACCGCAACGGAGCTTCGCAAGGATGCACTCATAGAGGACAGCTTGAATCAGTTTGAGGTTGAAGAGGAAGAAGTAGTTGTGACTCTCCTCAGCGGATTCTTGGGTAACACTAATTTCCCGCTCCCGACAGGCGTAGAAATAGCAAGAGATTATGAACGCGGCCTTGTCAAGGCGAGCTTAGGAAATAACGCCCAAGTTCCGTTCCGCTTTGCTGACGGCGTAACTATTGACGAGATAGTCGTCGCATCGACTGGAAATGCGCTGGTCGCCACCACAGATTACAACGTTAGCGGTAATAATATTACTTTCTCGGCAACCAGAATGGATTTGCTTAAGACTAATAACAACAACACCATCGGAGCTAAAGTGGAATGGAATATTTTCCTCGTAGGTGATAGTGTGCCTTACAAATTGACTTGGGTGATGGAATAAGGTTCATCGCGTGTACCCATTTTTGACAACGTAAAAACCCGCATAACATCGTCGGGGTTTAACCCCCGACGGTGTTATGCAACAAAAACGAAGACTTTCCGCGGTTTTCCGTCACACTCACTTCTGCGGCTTTGAGGTCAAAAACAAAGCCGAATAAGTTGGTAAGTTATGCAAAGGAACAATATATCTTGAACATCAACCACATCATAGTCCAAGCCGGCGGCAAAGGGTCACGGCTCGAGCATCTGACGGCAAACAAGCCTAAAGCGCTTGTGCCTGTGGAAAATCTGCCTATGCTGTTTCACCTGTTTCGCAAATATCCGGACAAGCGATATGTCATTATCGCAGACCATAAAAAAGAAGTTTTGCGAGAATATTTGAAGTGCTTTTCCACGGTAAAACACTTAGTTGTTGATGCGGTCGGCGACGGAACATGTTCGGGGATAAAGCAGGCTCTGGCTATCCTGCCGGAAGATGAGCCCTTTATGCTGATTTGGTCTGATTTGATACTGCCCGAGCGCTTCGAGTTGCCAACGAAAGCAGACAATTATATTGGTATCTCTCAGAGTTTTCCATGCCGTTGGAATTATAAAGACGACGTATTTATGGAAGAGCGCTCCACAGAACACGGCGTTGCCGGATTGTTCATATTTAAGGACAAACAAACGATTTCCGGTGTTCCCGAGAACGGCGAGCTTGTCCGCTGGATGGGTGAGCGAGGTATGCGATTTACAGAGCTTGGCCTTGCTGGAACGAGAGAGTTCGGTTTGCTGTCAGAGTACGAGTCCCTTGAAAAAGAAAAATGCCGTCCGTTCAACAAGATGACTGCTAATGACGGCATACTGATAAAAGAACCTATCGACGAGCAGGGAGAGAGCCTTGCCCGATTGGAACGAAAATGGTACGAGACTGCGATTGCCAAAGGCGTTCTGAGCATACCGGAAATTCATTCGTTCGAGCCGTTGAAAATGGAGCGGATAAACGGCAAAAATGTCTATGAATACTCAGATATAACGCATGAGGAGAAGATAGCAGTGCTGCGCAAGCTGGTTGACGCGCTGAAGGGGCTTCACGCTTTAGATTGTATCCCAGCCGACATGTTCAGCCTGAAAGAAGCCTATTACGGCAAAACTATGGACAGACTGAGTAAAATACGTGACCTTGTGCCGCTGGCAGACCGCAAAACAATCACGGTTAACGGACGCGAGTGTCGCAACGTCTATTACTATAAGCGCGAGCTGGAGAAAAAGCTTGAAGCCTTACGCTGTGAAAGTTTTGCGTTTATCCACGGCGACTGCACTTTTTCTAACATTATGCTGAGAAACGATAAAGAGCCGGTATTTATCGACCCTCGAGGGTACTTCGGATATACGGAGCTTTACGGTGATCCTAACTACGATTGGGCGAAGCTGTATTACTCCGTGGTTGGCAACTATGACCGGTTTAACCTAAAAGAATTTCGCCTAAGAATAGGCGAAAACGATGTTGAGCTTAATATTGAATCAAACAACTGGGAAGCGTTGGAACAGGACTTTTTCGCCCTGTCCGGCACGGATCCACAGACAATAAAACTGCTCCACGCCGTAATCTGGCTATCACTGACCACCTACGCATGGCAAGACTACGACTCGATCTGCGGCGCGTTCTACAACGGGTTGTACTGTCTGGAGGAAGTGTTATAGGTACGACATTATACAAAAGGCTCATTGTACTTGGTAAATTAACTGCCCTGTTTTAAGAACATATTTGGCAAAACCGCTTTTATCATCAGCGATATCCAGCAAATGCGGTTCAATATCAAAGCTGATACCACGCCGTAAGCGCCACAGTCGCGTTACCGTTTCTCTCCAGTCGCCAATGAAACCATCAAAAACAACACCAACGTCAATGTCACTGTCCTTATGTGGAGTACCATTAACATACGAACCGAACAGTACGACTGCAGATGGCGAGAACTCTTTTGCTACAGCTTCCGCATATCGATTTACGGTTTCTATAACTGTTCCTTTATCCAACATAGCAGTTCCTCCGTTCTTTTAAGCTGTTTCGATATCATAATCCGCTATTGTTAACCAATACTCGACTGTTTCGCTCAACGTTTAACACCTCCCATTTGTCTATAGTATAAACGAGCAAAGGCAAAAAAGCAACGGAAAAAGCACTTCAAAGGGCAATTGTTATGGAACACTTTGAACGTACCCTGAAAATCATAAATAACGCGGTGCGCTCGATCCGTGAAGACGAGTTCAACGCGCTTAAAGAGGATTGCCTTAAAACACTCGGCGTGGGCGGTAAAATAGTTGCCTCCGGCTTAGGCAAAAATGTTCCAATTTGCGAGAAGTTCGTTGGTACGCTCAACTCGATTGGCATACCGGCAGCGTTTATGCATACAAATTCTGCCGTACACGGCGACCTTGGCATAGTGCGCGGCGGCGACCTTGTAATCATGCTGACAAAGAGCGGTGAAACTTCCGAATCTGTGCGTCTTGCAGCGCTTTTAAAAAACCGTGATTGTAAAATCTGGCTGCTGTCTTTCAACCGTGACAGCACGCTGTACCGTGAAATCCCTAATAGAATTATAGTCGAGCTTGAGCATGAAGGCGACGAGTGGAACATACTGCCGAACAACTCGACGGTGCTGAACCTCATCGTATTGCAGGAACTCGCAATGCAAATAGCTAAAGAGCAGCAAATAGACATTGACGAACTAAGACAAAACCACCCCGGCGGCGCTATTGGCGTACAGTTAGAGGGGAGATGACATATATGGTGGACGAACTTAAATTAATAGACAACATTAATGTGTTGCTTGATAACAAAATCGTCCTGTACGGCGCGGGATACCAAGGCGTTGAAACGCTTAAAAAGCTCAGAGAACTTGGAATCCAGTCCGCATACTTTTGCGATGGCGATCCGCGAAAATGGGGAAGGTTTATAGAGGGACTGGAAGTCCTGTCGCTGAACGATTTGAAGAAATTTGACGAAACAGTAAGTCCGGCGATAATTATCACGTCCGATCAAGTGAAGTTTATTGATCAAATTATTGAAGATATATCTTGGCTGAAACTCAGGACGGAAAATGTGTTCACGCTGTTCGGATTGAACGTGGCGCTGGCAAGGAGCGGTCTGGCATCTAAGCTGTACGGCGGTAAATATGATACAGTCCAAAATATGCGGCGTGATATCGCATATATGCAATTAGCAACATACCGATTGGAAATGAGGACACAATGGCTCAATCACTCCAGCCTTTTTCTGGTTTACTCAAGCACAAAAACAGGGTCCTCCACAATGAAGAAAAGCCTGGACAATGCTAATATTTTTGCCGATCAATTCCACGGGTTTCATGGGGCTAATATGTTCGGCAACCCCTATCAGGATACCTTACTATCAAAGTACGGCGAAGAATGTCTTGATATATTAAGAAGCCGCAAGTCAGTCAAGATTATCAGCATAGTGCGTGAACCTATCAATAGACTTCTTTCACTCGTCTCTTTTCTTATTGGACACGAGCATGAGTTAAACAGAATCCCTCCCGGCGAGCTATATGCAAGCTCAATTATTGAGGTCCTGTCGTATATGAAAGACAAACCATTAGACACACTTAACTGGTTTGATACCGAACTCAAAGCAGTGTTTAACATCGATGTGTACGCACATCCGTTTGAAAAAGAGAAAGGTTACACGATAATCCGAAATGGTAATATTGAGGTTTTGGTTATGAAGCTGGAAAAGATAGCCTCTCTGGAACCAACCATAGCCGAATTTGTCGGTTCTCCGCATTTTACGCTGGTAAACGATAATGAAGCGGAGGCCAAAGTATATAAGTATCTATACAAACAGCTCAGATCCTCAGTTAAAATACCGATGGAATTTCTTGATTTTTATTATAAAGACCCTCGAATGAGCCACTTTTACAGCGAGGACGAAATAGCGGGTTTCCGGAAAAAATGGGAGCCGAACATAGCAGAGCGCTAGGAGTTTAGGTGGCATGGTAAACGAACTAAAACTAATTGATGGTGTCGATTTACTTTTTGATAATACTGTTGTCCTATATGGAGCGGAACATCGCGGCATCGAGACGCTCAATATGCTCAGGGAAATAAACATTTCACCAACGTATTTCTGCGATGGTAATCCAAATAAATGGGGCATAGTTATTGAAGGCTTGAAGGTGCTGTCATTGCTCGAATTGAAACAGCTCGACGATACCGAGTCGCTTGCTATAATTATTACGGTCGACCAGGTATGTTTAGCCGACCAAATCATTAAAGAGCTAATATGGCTTAAACTCAAAACAGAGAATGTGTTCACAATTTTTGGTCTGAACGTGGCTCTATCAAGAAGCGGCAAAGTAACCGGGGGCAACGGAGGCTATCATAACACGATTCTCAATATGCACCGGGACGTATATTCTGCGTCATGGGCTGCTCGGCGACTTAATGAAAGGTTGAAATGGGCAGATAAGGCAAATCTTTTCTTGGCGTATTCCTCTCCCAAAACAGGAACTTCGACGATTAGAAAAAGCTTGCTTGACGTGGGAATTTCGGTTGATCATTTTCATGGATTCAAAGGAGCGGATATCATTTCCAACCCGTTTCAAGAAGAATTGCTGTTGAAGTATGAAAAAAAATGCTTTGAAATAATAAAAACCCGAAACTCGGTCAAAATATTTTGCGGCGCAAGGGAACCCATAAGCAGATTCCTTTCTCTTATCTTCTATTTAATTGGGGATTATGATTTTGAAATGCGTGGAGTACCAAACGGCAAACCATTTGCAGACTCAATTATCGATATGGTTTCTGACCGGAAAGGGGAGGCAACAGATGTTTTCAATTGGTTCGATGCAGAGTTAAAACCGGTATTTGGTATTGATGTGTATGCCCACCCGTTTAACCGTGAGAAAGGCTACACTATAATTAAGAATGAGAATATTGAGGTTTTTGTGTTTAAACTGGAAATGCTGATATCTTTGGAGTCAGCGATAGCAGAATTTGCGGGTGTGTCTCGTTTTAAACTGGCAAATGATAACGAAGCTGATGTCAAGATGTATAAATACTTATATAAGCGGGTAAGGGATGATATCAGGATTCCTGAATATATACTCGATTATTATTACAAAGACCCACGGATGTCTCATTTTTATAGCAAGGAAGAAATCGCAGATTTTGTGGCTAAGTGGAGCAAACTAAAATAGACATATGTAGGAGATTGTCATCATGATTCCAACTCAAATCCATGACAACATTGTACGACCGGACACGCCTGCTGTTTATGCATACTTTATAGTAAAAAGGCCAAGTTTATATCCCCTAGCGCTGGTATGTAACGATGACGATGTATGCATCGGGATAATTGGTAGCAAAGAGGCTAACCCAATGCGTTATGACATTTCTAGAAAAACTTGCGGTGAGATATGCAATCGCAGTTTCTCTTTTTTGGAAAACACTGATGAAGACACACTTTACAGCAGAGCAAGGAATCTTTATGCAGAAAAGCCGCTAAATACTTTGCCTGTTGTTGATGAAAATGGCGTACCAATACGGTTATTCGGTAGATTTCAAGCGTTTTTCAGAGACACTTATCGTTCCTTGCCATACTATCAGTATGCCTCTGGAATGGCTCTGGCGGCAGAGAAGGCAAAGTCGCTTGGTTATAACAGCATAAGCGCACTTGAGTTTGGAGTGGCAAAAGGACGCGGGTTGCTTCATATGGAGAGCTACGCCAGAGAAATACAGCAGCTTTACGACATAAGTATAGATGTATATGGGTTTGATTCCGGAGTTGGATTATTACCGCCTGTTGATTTTCGCGACTGTACACAAGCGTGGGTACAGGGTGATTATAAGATGGATTTTGAAGTTCTTCTAAGCAAGTTGCATTCAGCAAATCTCATTATTGGAGATATTTGTGATACTGCAAGAACATTTATTAACGAATATCGCCCTGCTCCTATAGGTTTTATTTCCGTTGACGTTGATCAATACACACCAACTGTTGCTATTTTTGATATGCTTCTTAATGACGATGAGTTTTTCCTACCAATTGTTCATATGTATTTTGACGATGTTCATGACAATCTGGAATTCCAAGGCGAGTCGCTTGCAATAAAGGAGTTTAACGCCAAGCATAAGCACATTAAGATTTCTCCGGAGCAAGCAGGTTATGGTGGTCTTGGATTTTATTGCGTACGCAATAGCACAAGTATATGGTCTCATCAACAGCCAGACCCCCGATTGAAATGGTGTAACCGCTTTAATCATCCTTTCTTTTCAACAAAGCGTGAATCTGTATAGGGGATTACCTATGAAGTCTGCACTTACTCTCTCCCCTCTTGGCCATACATGGATACTTGACCTTGACGGAACGATAGTGAAACACAATGGCTATAAACTGGATGGACATGACACATTGCTTGATGGCTCGCTTGATTTCCTGAATAGCATCCCAAAAGACGACATGATTATCTTCCTTACTTCAAGACTGCCTGAGTATAGCAAAATAACGGAAAATTTTTTAAAAGAACACAATATCAGATATGACCACATCATTTATTACGCACCATATGGCGAGCGTGTATTGATAAACGACAGAAAACCCTCGGGGCTTGATACGGCAATAGCGGTTAATGTAGAGCGTGATGCGGGTAAAGCAATCGAATTTTGCATCAACTCGACGATATAGCAAGGCTGTTTAATGTAATTAACATTCTTGATATTTTGGGAGGATATGTAGTGAATGTTGAAGACTTGAATGCCAGGCTTAACCAATCTGCTAATCAAGTGTGGGATGGTGTGGCTATCTGGAAGAAAGTCAAATCAGAACTTCATATGCCTGACAGCAGTTGCATCCTTTTATTTCCATCTGCCAAACGCGCTGCTAACATAGTGTTCCTCCGATATATCGAACAGTTGGTGAAACGAAAAGAATACACCTGCGCATATGTCCTTGCAGTTGACGAATGGACTGTAAAAAATGCTTCGGCGTTTACTGATAGCATAGCAGGCACAATGCAATTATCCGAGTATGAATCCGCTTGTATTCTAAAGTATTATTCACTCATTGAGTTTTCCAACCGATTTTATGTTTGCGACATCACATTCCCGGAAGGTAGATTAGGAGAGCTGCTCATCGAAAACTCCATACCAATAGACGAGATAGTGTGTGCCGGAGTCTATAGAATGTACGATTATGAAAAGGTATACAATGAACAGGAGTATTCAAATTGAAATCACAATAAAACATTTAGCGCAACAAGGGGTGTTTTCGGGCAAGAAACTATTTATATTTGGTATGAACGCTTTTACCGCAGCTATACAGCGGACTTTGATTAATGTCGGTTATGCCCTCGCTGCTATTCTTGACAACAATGTCGAAAAGCAAGGGAATGAGATGTATGGTTTGCGCATATGCTCCCCTTACACAGCGGCTGTTCCTTTTGATGATAACTCGATGTTTATTATTGCTTCAAAGTATTTTAGTGAAATGGCCTCACAACTGGAGGATATGGGATATAGCTGCCAAGCGCATGTCATTCAATTGCTTGATAGCGACTCGATAGCAAGCCCTGATTTTATTTCTGAGCAGCTTATAGAATCAGGTATCGAGAGCGCAAAGCGCGGGCTGAAGCTTTATTCCGATTTGTGCGAAGTTGGCAGCGACACACTTACAGTATTCCTTTCTCCGGTCTCATCAATAGGTGATATTTTCTTGTTAGGCTTGTATTTTAGTAAATTTATTGCAAAAACGGGCATTAGTGAATACTTTTTGCTAATACCCGGTAAAGCTGGTGTTGGCATTGCAGAATCATATGGAATCAAGAATGTAATGTTTATTACTCAAGAGGATTCTGCGGATTTGATGGCCTTCAAAATGCTCATTGGGTTAGATTACTGCGATATCCGTATACTGCATTGCGGATACTTACACCAACGGATTGTATGTAACATTATCATGCACCGTAACATGACATGGCTTGAGAATTATAGGCAGTTTCTTTTTGGGTTTAGCAAGGACGCGCAGTTTCAGCGGCGCAAAGTCAACGTAAATTGGCTATCCGCGAGAAAAACTCTTCGCAAAAATGGACTTATCCCCGGTAAAACCGTTATACTCTCGCCTTATGCGCAGACACTAGCACCATTGTCGGACGACTTTTGGTCGGAGCTTGCAAAAGAATTGAAAAACACCGGATTCACAGTCTGCACAAATGTAGCCGGTAAGGAACGAGAAATCGTAGGTACGACTCCTTTGTCTTTTTCACTTGATGATGCCGAAACCGTTTTGGAACAGGCCGGTTATTTTGTTGCACTACGTAGCGGGCTTTGTGATGTCGTAAGTATGTGCGGCTGCAAGAAGATAATACTGTACACACAGGAAGTTTTCGAATGTATAAAGGTGATAGACTTCTATAGCCTAAACAAAATGGGACTATGTAATGACGCTATAGAGATAGAGGTTACATATAATCAAGAAATTGATATTAATTCGGTCATTGCCGCTATATGTGCTGATGAGGAGGATTTTTAATGGTCAGTGTGGTTATCCCGGTGTACAACGTAGAGTCATACTTGGATAGATGCATGAACTCTGTGGTTAATCAAACTTACTCAGACATTGAAATCATCATAATAAACGATGGCTCAACAGACGGAAGCGCTGAGATATGCCGGAAATGGGCAGCTATGGACGATAGGATAATATATTATGCAAAAGTAAATGAAGGGCTTGGACCAACCCGAAATTACGGCATTAAAAAAGCCAAAGGCGAATATATTTTATTTATTGATTCTGACGACTGGTGGGAGTTAGATACCATCGAAAAACTAATTACTTGCGCAAAACAAAACGATGCGGAAATAGTATTCATGAATTTCTTCTACTCCGAATATAATGAACATGGACAGTTGGTCGAACGCCCGCATTATCGCTGGTATTCAATTGATGATGTAAAAAAAGGTTCTGAGTTACCTGATGTGATTTTTGACGGGGATGCGCGTATGTGGAGCAAGCTGTTCAAGAGAAGCCTGTTTATTGACAATAACTTATATATGCCGGCTCATCCATACGAGGATTTCCCTATTATGCCGCTGCTGGTGATATATGCAGAGCGAGTATGCCAAATTGACGATGTTTTATATCATTACTTTTATACCCGACCAAACAATCTGATAGGTAACCCGGACAACAAGAAATATATATTCATCGGCTTACGCGAACTCTATGATGCTTTTTACCGGCGAGAACTCATTGAAGATTACAGCGAACTGCTGCAAGAATATATTATGAATATGGCAAAATTCGCTCTAAACGAAATGACGGAAAGTAAAGATAAATACATAGATTCGATAATGCAGATGTATCCTGATTATGCCTTTAATCTATCGCAGAAAATTGTAATATGGGGTAGCTATAATTCACTTCTGGTTGCGCGAAATGTATTCTTTTTGAACTCACAAATCATAGGTCATTATATGTTCAGCAGCATTATTAGTGCAATGTCGGCTAATACTCAAAAAGTATTGCCGGGCAAACATGAAAATACTTTTCGCCAAAGCATGATTACCAAAGATGTTATGAAACTGTTTGCTGATGAGGGCAGCGATGAGTTGAAACAAGCTGATTATGTTCTAGTTGACTTTCTTGAGGAAATCAGTGACATAGTAGAAAAAGACGGCTGTTACTTTACAAACTCGGAAGCACATAACGAAATCGGGCTTTTTTCCGAGCTTCATAACGCAATACAAATTACTGCTCCAAAGCGCAGACAGCTTTGGCAGATGAGCTGCCTTGCGTTTATTGATTACCTAAAAAACAATACGCTTGCAGAACGAATTGTTTTGTTGCGGATGAAATTATGCACCAAGCATGGAACCCGCCCTGATTCGACAAGTTATTTCCAAAATCCTGACACGCTTCACAGTATCAACGCCGAGCTTGATGAATACTACGATTTCTTTGAGGTTAATTTCCCGGGAATAATTAGTATTAATATAGAAGATGATGCTCTTTTATTCACCTATGAACATACGAAGTACGGTTGTACTCCGCAATACTATAATGGTATGAAATATAAGCAGATCGCAGAACAAGTTTTGACAATGCTGACAGACAACACACATTAAGTTTTAGGAGTGAGTATTAGTATGTACTCTTTGACTGAATTGAGCAACACAATAGATATTACGCTAATCGGTGAAGAACGGTTTATGTATGACTTTCGATATGTATTCGATGACCTAAACATTATCAAGCTTTTAACGGGTGTTGAGGAAGCGAAGCTAAACATAAGGATGAAGCGTACTCTCCTGGTCATCTGTGCCAGAAATTCCACCGTAATGAAAACAGAGCTTATTGATGCCGGGTATACCTATGGTGAAAATCTGCTCCTTGCGGACGATGTAATAGATATGCTTTTGCAGCCAAAATCCGGAAGAATTGCGGTGTGGGGCGCCGGTGAAGAGGGCGAAAAGTTTATCAGTAGCCATATTTCTGAAGTTAAATTAGTTATAGATAAATGGATTTCTTTACAGGAAATCCACGGAAAGAAGATTATGCGGCCAGCCGAGGTTGATCTGCATAATTACTATATCATAGTAGCAACGTCAAAGTATTGGACAGAAATAAAAGAAGAACTGCAAGCGCTTGGATTAAAAGAAGATTTGGATTTTGCTAGTTACAAGGGTTATGTAAATCCGGCACAAATGCTGAAGGAATGTATTTACGGCAATCCTACAGCAAACTTGACATGCCAATATCCATTCAATTTCTGTCAAATCATCCCAGATGGTTATGTGTTGCTTTGCTGCCTAGGTTTGGATGTTTGTATTGGGGGCCTCAAGGAGAAGTCATTTCAAGACGTTTGGCATTCAAGGCTTGCGAAAATACTGAGATTATCAATTATTAACAAAACATTCTATTTTTGCAAAGAAGAGCCTTGTCCAATGATTAAGTCAAAACAATGCTATGATTACGATTCATTATTCGAGCCTGACGATTATGCAATAAAAACGCCAAAATGGCCGAACATAGCTAATGTAAGCATTGACCATACATGTAATTTAGCATGTGATCATTGCCGCAAGGAGATTCTTGTTGCTAAGGATGCTGAAAGAGAGCAGATTGACATAATCGCAGAAAAACTAAACGAGGTTATCCCCAATGTTAAGCATTTAGTCCTTGCAGGCAATGGTGAAATTTTCTTTAGTGAAACCTATCAAAGAATGTGGAAAGGTGCAATGGGTGAAAGAAGGAATAGTATAAGCATTCTGACCAACGGACTTCTTTTCTCTCCTGATATTTGGAATCAGCTAAAAAGAAGGTATTTGAAAATTGGATTTGGTGTCTCAATTGATGCCGCTACAGAAAAAACGTATAAGCTGATTCGCAGAGGCGGTAATTTCAAGCTGCTTATGAAAACCATGTACTTTTTGGGGAGCCTTAGACGGAGCGGCGAGATTTGGTATCTTCATATGAACTTTGTCGTCCGGCAGGATAATGTGGATGAATTAAAAGACTTCATACTGTGGGCTAAGAGAATAGGGGCTGATCGTGTAAGGGTATCGAAGGTTGAAAACTGGATATACGACAATGATAGATTCTATGAAGAGATATCGGTTTTCAATGAGGATAATACCCTTAAACGCGAATTCAGTACGGCGTTTTCAGATAGCATCTCAGACCCAATTGTTGAAATGGTTAACTTAAAGCTAAAATAGCGCGGTCTTCAACTACAGGTTATCAGCTGTCAGTAGAAAAGCGGGCGGAATACACTCTATTATTGATAAAGCAGTCTGTAATCTATTACTTTGGAAAGGGATTAAACATGGATTTATATACATCCCCTTCGCCGCGCACCGATAGCGTTTTTTACCTAAAGATAAACAAAGAATCGGACGATGCACTATCTTGTTTTTTTCATTGGGTAAGGATATGCGAAGCTCTGGGTGCGAGCTACTTTGTATTATGCGATAATGACAGTCTAAGGGAGAGACTGCTCAACAGTAGGATATCTGCCGTATATAAAGATTCCTTTAGGTTCTTACCCAGTTACAGAGACAAGTTAAGCACTATTTGCGGTAATATCTTAGACAACAGCCAACGACACACGGGTTACGCATTGCTGACACCCTTTTTACACGCTAAAGAGACAGGGATAGGTGGACACTGGAATATTGATGCTGATGACACGCTGATGTTCGCGCACCCGCAAATATGCGCCGAGATTTTACTAAAAGCGGAAAAATATGCGGTGCAAAAACAGATAGATTGTTTTAGTTTTGATATGTGGCATAGTCAGTTGCACCATTTCGATATTCCACACTGGTCTTTTGGAGTTACATATGCAAGTATGACTGTTGATTATGTTGCCATAATCGAATCAGGCAAACGGATAGCAGATAAAATCGGCTATTATCCTATGCATCTGAACATTGATTGTTATTTCAGTTTTTTGCAAAATCAAGGATTACTGCAATGTGAATCTTTCTATTGCGAAGGCCTGTGGTTTGAACATTACGGCTTTGCTATAAGCTGTCATGAAGACGGTAGGATAAGATATATCAGGGGGAATGAATGGAACTCTGCTAAGGTCAAAGTCGATTATGAGGGGGTTGCAATAGCCGAAGATGTAGTAAGGCTTGACATCGGTTTGACAAAAGCTCATTCCTCTTTTAAGACAAAAGCAGGAATTATCCGCAGAAAGCATGACATATATAATTATGTTTTCCCCTTTGATGAGGTCAGTATGAACTCAAAAATAATACTATACGGGGCAGGCAGTGTTGGACGGCAATTCTTAAGTCAGATTTTGAGTCTTGGTTATTGTGAGTGTCTTTTTATTGCAGATAAGGACTATAAAGAGATTGTGTCAATCTCCAATATCGATGTCAAGTCTCCTAAGGCAATAGAAGGCAGCGAGTATGACAGAGTTGTAATAGCCTCTAACGATTATCAAGACGCAATCTATGGAACACTTTTGGGTCTGCATATCCCTGAAGAGAAAATAGTAAAAAAAGTACGCACTTTTTGACAGCCTGTCAAAAAGCTTTGCAGTCAATGCAGCCGGATATACGAGGAAAGTCCTTATGAAGAGTATAATAAAGCATATCAGGTTAGCCTTAAGAGGTCGGCGCATATGGTTCCGTGTAAGAAAACAGTACTCCGTGGGAGAAGCGACGTGTCTGTTCTTAATGCCACATGACGACAGTGAGTTGAATTTGTATGCAATTCGTTATTTAGAACCATATCTAATAAAAAAACACTTCAATCATGCTATATTGCTAACTGGTAATGAAGAAGTAAAGGAAATCTTTGAAGTTATGCACAGAGAAGATGCTTATAACGTAGCACTTAGAATTGATATTGTCATAATGCCCTACGATGATATCTTAGCTGTGTGTAAGCTCTACCAACTCTTGCAATTTTTTGAAGATATAAAAGTCGTTTCTTTAGATGAGCCTTATGGAAGCAGCGGGTTTATAAATAAGAAGGGGTATTCAATGGACGACCTGGTTCAACACATGATATTCGGGTGGTAGGGTTGATATTATGCGGAACATCAAAGAGCTAGAAGAAAATATTCGGATGGTTCGGAAGAGAATCAAGATTATTGCAGTTGCCGGTCATTTTGACGGCAAGGAAGTAATTCTATTTGGAGTTGTCGCGATTGCACCACATATTATTAGCTGTTTAGCGGAACATGGGATTAATACGACGGCTTTTATCGACAATGCTCCCGAGAAAGTGGGTAAAGCTTTTCACGGAATTCCCGTTTTTTCGCCGACTGATTACCTTTTCCCTAAAAAGGTTAACGCTGCAATTCTATTATGCTCAAAGACTTTCAGCAGAGAACAATCAAGGCAGCTCAGCATTATGGGATACAAAAGTAATACGGATTATTTTGCAATTAACAACTACATTTTACCTTTACATCGTCGTAACGTTCCATTGCTTTTGAAAATGGCGATAGAAACAAAAAAATCAGTCAAGGGGTTATTGCTGTATAGGCGTATAATGAAGCCGTTTGGTAGTAATTGCAAAATGCTGCTGTGCCCATACCCCGGAACCGGAGATATCTACTTAACAGGCATGTATCTTAACGAATATCTTAAAAAGTATAATATTAAAGAATATGTGCTTGTTGTTAGCGAAGGAGGCGCTAAAAGAATTCTCTCACTGTTTTCAATTGTGGATTTGATTGAAATGAAGGGCCGGCAGATAGATAGTTTATTAGTTGCCTATCAGTTTTTTTGCAAAGGCGTTATAAAGCTAAAGCCGCTACAATTTTGGGGATGGAAGTGGAGAGTGAAAATGCGGCTTGATGCATTTCATAATAATGCCTGTCCTTTCTCTTTTGCCGATGACTTTAAGTATGATGTGTTTGAGCTAGATGAGAGCACAGGCGGCATATTGCCGAAGTTCGATGAGGATTCAGATGTGGTTGATAGGTTTTTCATGAAGTACAACCTCATAAAAGGGAAAACGGTTATTCTATCACCTTATGCAGGGCATAATCTGCTCGCAATACCAATGCCTGTATGGGAAATCATCGCAACACGGTTTTCCGCCGGAGGGTATACTGTTTGCACAAACAGCGCCGGTGAAAACGAACCTCCTATATCCGGAACACGAGCGGTTTTTTTCCCATTTAGCAGTGCAGTACCTATAATGAACGCCGCCGGGTATTTTGTTGGTATAAGAAGCGGGCTATGTGATGTTATCAGCAGTTCCGCATGTAAAATGGTTATTATCTATTTATCAGCATCAAACGTAATCCCGATGCACTACTTCAGCTTGAAGCGCATGGGATTAAATGAATGTGCAGTAGAAGTTGAATATGACGGATTAAATGATAATGAATTTATTGACGCCATCATCAGTGCAGTATGTGAGTAACGAAAGGTGTTGCGCTATGTATAACGGGAGTACATCTATTAAGAAAGACTCTTTACTCAACATCTCTTCTTTCCAGAGTTTCCTTGACTGTGCAGGAGGAAAGATTGTTGTGTTATTCGGAGTCGGTCGTTATCTGACTATCGCAAAGAAGCTATTAGCAAGTCAAGGCATAAAGCCTGCCTATGCAGTCGATAATAACTTTTGGAAAAGCGGATCATGCATTGATGGCATTGAGATACGTTCTCTTGACAGCCTGATCAGTCAAGCATCAAACGAGGATGTATGCATATTGATATGCGCTGATGATTTGTTTAGTATTGAGCATCAGTTAATCCGGTTCGGTATCAAGCATATCTTCGCATTGCCGCTTTTTATTGACGAACTGTATAAAAAAGGTCTATACATTAACGCAGAAATTCCGGTCGGTGAATCGATGGCACGAAATGCAACTGAGATTAACATTATGCTTGCAAACAAATGTAACCTCCGCTGCTCGATGTGCAGACACGCGCAGAATTCATCGGGTGAGGTTATGTCTATTGAACGATATCTATTTGTTTTGGAACAATGCCGGGATCTAAGGATTATGGGTAGCAAAATAGGCAATATTCGTCTGGATGGCAACAGGGAAGCTCTGCTTCATCCTGAGTTTAATGATATATTGCGCGAGACTAAACATAAAGGTTATAAAACGCGCTTGGTTACAAATGGCGTTTTGCTCTCTGATAACTCATCGGCGGTATTAGCGGAATATGGTGATGTTGTTGATATTAGCATAACAGGCATAACACCGGAAACATATAGTCATTTTCAAGGCTGGAACAGTCCCGATGCCGCTGAGCAGTTCAATAAGGTTGCGGAAAATGTTACTGAATTAATAAGAATCAGAAACCGTACCAATAGCGAATGTAAGATCAATGTGTCGTTCATCTATTCAAGACATTCTGCTCATGAAGCGAAAGATGCCGTTTTCTTCTGGAAAAATGTAGGGGTCGATATGTTTTATTTAAACTCTGATACCAGTGAAATAGCCTCAAAGCTGGAAAATGCGGATGAATCAGAGGTCGAATACCACGGATATCCTCATGGGGCAGGTATGTGCGTGAGGCGGCTAACGGTTGCGACTAACGGCGATGTCTACCCATGCTGCCTTCCCGGCGGGGAGTATACACCAATCGGGAATTGCTTCGATACTCCTCTAAGTGAGTTATTGTGTTCACCTGAGTATTTCCGGCTAGTCAACGGTCTGGCGAGCTTAGACATAAAACAGATACCGCCCGGGTGCCGCACATGCGGTGCTATTGCCGGTATAAAACCCCCGGTTTTGTGATAGTGCTCTACAGTTATCAAGAACAGCCTTTCAAGAGATAAGTAAAACCAGAAGTCAGTAGGTGCATAAATGCAAGACGAGATAGCGACTCACGTTAGCTGCGATAGTTCAGCAACAATCAAACTAGCACATCACGTCCGAACTATGCTTGAGACTATAAATCTTGACAGTATAGACCACCTCTTACTCCTGCCGCATGATGATACGCAGTTTAACGCCTCGGTACGCTCTGCATTTAACTTAAAAATCGGTTCCCGGCGCGGTGCAGTTATCGAAGGCTTGCAGGCACTTGAAATAATAACCCTATACTCCATGTACGCATTTTCAAGCAAAATAATAATAGGCTCGCTAGACCTGCCCCACGGACGCAAGCTGCGAAACCTATTAGATGGTGGTTTGGCTACTGAGGAAGAGTTGGTTAATGATGTGTTGCTGGGGGAGATAGGTCAGGGGTTTTGCTAATCGTTATCTCCATAAGGCACAAGCTCCTTCATCTGTGGCGTCATTCTGTGCCGTCATTATGACATAACAGCCTGCTATATGCAATGGAAACGTGGAAAAGGTAAATGGTAAACGCAGCAAAGCGAATGCCAAATCCCGTATTATAATCAAGTGAAATGACAAGTTATTTTTCGACAGACCCTTAGCACCGACTGAAGGATTTTCCCTCACCACTCACGTGCTTTGAAGCCTTCAGGCGGATCGGCAATTGTTACGCACTCTCCCGACTGTACGAGAACAAACAATCCATTATCTTGGGCATATTTCAGGATCTTTTCAGATACCAGGCCGCCCGCAACTGCCCCAAGGAGTTTTCGTTTATCACCGCGAGCATCAAAATACCGTCGCAGTGTTTCTATTCGCTCAATATGTTCGTCAACATCTCTCTCAGAAAGTTTCGTCTTTATTTCAACGGGAATAGCATGCTGCCCGTTTTCAATGAAGATATCGACCTCGGCGAGCAGCTTTTTATTACTGTCTCTGAATGTTTTGCGTGCTGATTGAGAAGATACCGGAATCCCGTACTCTTCGAACTTGTCCCATAAGACGCCGGAAAACATGGATTCGGTCAAATCACCCAAAGAACCACCTATGCCCCCTATTTTTCTCGACATCTCGTCAATAGATTTTTGCGTCTTGTCAAACTGCTTTTGAGTTTGAGCGTATAATTCATCCGTGCGTACGCGGCTTTCCATCAGAGCTGCCCAAACTATTTCAAAAGTAAGCCCTTTTGCCGCTTCAGCAGCCTGCTCGGCAGTAATGATTCCGGAAGTATTATTTTCCACAGTACGACCCTCCCATCAAAGGCACATTTGATGCTCTTTTGATGCTCTTTAAGCATAGTATACAAAATTCTTCATAACATATCAATGACCATTTCGGAGTTGTAAATGGTAAATGGTAAGGTAAATGGTACAAGCAGCAAAGACTAAAATAGAACGTGTATTTGACACGCTGATTAATTCTCGGTCGCTGGATGGGCGGGAGGTATTCCTCTTCGGTCATTGCAACGCCACGGAGGAAATGGTGGACGCTCTGCTTGATCGCGGCGTCACACCCGCAGCGATTCTTGATAACAGCGTATGCAAACAAAGGCTTGCTTTCCGCGATGTACCCATCGTGCCGCCCGATGAGATACTAAAATACAGCGCTGAAAACAGTATTGTTCTTATCGCCTCGCGGCATTTTGCGGATATGGCTGCGCAGCTTCGGGGATTTGGTTATGACGGCGAAATTATCCAAGTCGCGCGGTACAATTCCTTCGCTGAATACTCTCTATCCGATGAGACGATAGAGCGTAAAAAAGCGCGTATACAGCGCGGGGCGGTGGCGCTTACGAGAATACGCGCAATTAATCTGGCGCAGCACCTTGTCGTCTGCCCAAATAATGCTCTCGGCGACGTATATTGGGCGCTGGCTTTCTTACCGGAATACTGCAAAAAACAAGGGATTTCTGATGTCGCGGTTATCGTGAGCGGGAATGGCTGCCTCCAAGTTGCGGAGATGTTTGGTATAGAAAAAACCGTAACGCTCAGCGAAACGGAAATGGATGAGTTTGTACAGGCTGTGATTTTTACGCGCGAAGAAAATTGCATTATAGCGCATCATGACAGGCCATATACGGATAATATAATAAAGTATCTGGACAAGCGTTTTCTTTCGTTTATAGACTACTACCGCTGTGCTGTATATGGGCTTAGCAAAGATATACAGCCTTCCGCGCCTAATTGTCTTGCGGCATTTGAAAACAAAACGGGCATCCCAAAAGGTAAATCAGTCATCCTGTCGCCATACGCAAAGAGCGTGGTGGAGTTGCCGGATCGTTATTGGGAAACGCTTGCCGCCCAATATGCGGAGCAAGGGTATGCGGTATATACGAATACGATAGACGGCGAGGCGCCTATAGGCGGGACGCAGTCGCTTTCCATACCAATTTCGCAGATGATATCCGCCGCCGAGTACGCCGGAACGTTTATCGGGCTTCGCAACGGACTATGCGACGTGCTCTACACTGCTAGCTGCCATAAAACCGTCATATTCCCCGATTGCTATTACAGCACAACACCGCACAAGGTCAGTGATTTTTTCGACTTGCCGGGTTGGGAAAAAATCTTATCAGTTTGGAGATCAGGCGATTAATGTGTCCGCGAGCGGGTCATCAATTGCGGGTTGATCAAAAATAACTAATGGATCAAGGTCAATGCATTTTCGCGGATTTCTGTTGCCACCCATATCCCACGCAACTGTACCGTTTATGACAGTGAGTTTTGAACTGAATAAATTAATATCTTGCAACGGTTCAAACACAGTGCCGGGTTTTATAAGGGGCCTTACATTGAACAAGCGCACAGAACCGTCATTGAAGTAGGCATATACACCATAGTCATCCGTCGGCATTACTTGTAAGACCTTCGGCCAAAAGTATTTTTTTTCAAGAACTTGCATTATGTTAAACCCTCCTCAGAATGGAAATGCGGCGGGTTATGTTCGTTCCAGTTCATTGTAATGCGTATCCCATAGAACAGGCTTATCTCAGGCATTTATACACACCTCCTACTCCATCAAATGATAACGTATTCAGCACTCTGTGTCAACAAACTCTTTCATGAAGTATGTATGATAATGAGAGAATCGTGGGACGACAAAGGAGCAGACAATGAGCAATCAACTCACCCATTTAGACGCGCTGGAAGCCGAGGCGATATATATACTTCGCGAGGTAGCAGCGGAATGTGAGCGGCCTGTAATGCTGTATTCCATCGGGAAAGACAGCTCGGTCATGCTGCGGCTTGCGCTGAAGGCGTTTTATCCCGAAAAGCCGCCGTTTCCGTTTTTACATATAGACACGACATGGAAGTTTAAGGAAATGATAACCTTCCGTGAGCGTATGGCCCATGAGCATGGGATAGAAATTCTCGTACACACAAACTGGGATGCGGTGAGGCAGGGGATAAACCCCTTTGACCACGGCCCGGCATATACGGATATAATGAAAACTCAGGCGCTTAGGGACGCGCTGGATAAGTATAAGTTTACCGCCGCGTTCGGCGGAGCAAGACGGGATGAGGAGAAATCGCGCGCAAAAGAGCGGGTTTTTTCGTTTAGGAATTCCGCTCATTCGTGGGACCCGAAAAATCAGCGTCCGGAGATGTGGAAGCTGTATAACACTAGAATCAAAGACGGGGAAAGTATCCGCGTGTTTCCACTGTCTAATTGGACGGAAAGGGATATCTGGCAGTATATATGCCGCGAAAAGATAGAGATCGTACCGCTGTATTTCGCCAAAGAACGTCCGATAGTGTACAGAGACGGCAACATTATTATGGTAGACGACGACAGGATGCGTCTGCTTGACGGGGAAATACCTGTGATGAAAAGGGTACGCTTTAGAACCTTGGGCTGTTATCCGCTGACCGGCGGCTATGAATCGGACGCAGGTACGCTGGAGGCTATCGTTGAGGAGACCTTTGCCGCCGTCACGTCGGAGCGGACAAGCAGGGTAATCGACCATGAGGCGGCGGGGAGTATGGAGAAGCGGAAGCGGGAAGGATACTTTTAGAATTCATAATTCATAATGCATAATGCATAATGCATAATGCATAACGCATAATTAGGGGTTAGCGAGTACGATGAAAAGTTTGTTGAGGTTTATTACATGCGGGTCGGTGGATGATGGGAAGTCTACGCTGATTGGGCATATGCTTTATGACGCGAAGCTGCTGTTTACAGATCAGGAAAAGTCATTGGAGCTAGACAGCCGCTTGGGCAGTAGGGAGGGGAAACTTGACTATTCGCTTCTTTTGGACGGGTTGATGGCGGAGCGTGAGCAGGGAATCACTATTGATGTAGCTTATCGCTATTTCACCACGGAGACACGGGCGTTTATCGTGGCAGACTGCCCCGGTCATGAACAGTACACGCGGAACATGGCGGTTGGCGCGTCTTTTGCCGATTTGGCCGTTATTTTGGTCGATGCGACAAAAGGTCTTTTAATGCAAACCCGGAGGCACGCAAGGATTTGCGCTCTTATGGGGATCAGGCATTTTGTTTTAGCTGTTAATAAAATCGACCTTGTGTCATATGACAAAACTGTTTTTTACGAAGTTCGAGATGAGTTTGGCAGCCTTATTGGCGGACTTGGGGCGGAGAGCGTCTATGCCCTGCCGGTTTGTGCTACTGACGGAGATAATGTCACGGCGCCGTCTAAGCATACGCTTTGGCACAGCGGGCCGCCGCTTCTGCCTTATCTGGAACAGATCGACGTTTCTGTAAAACGTGCGGAGATTGACGGTTTTGTGATGCCCGTGCAGCGCGTTAGCCGTCCTAACTATAGTTTTCGGGGTTTTCAGGGACAAATCGAACATGGGAAAATCACGGTCGGCGAGGAAATAACAATGCTTCCCGGGCATGAGAAGGCGCTTATCAAATCAATCTATATCGCGGATGAAACGGCTGACACCGCGTATAAAGGACAGCCAGTGACCATTCAACTGGACAGGGAGATCGATATTTCGCGCGGCGGCGTGCTGACACGCGGGGTAAACCCGGAGATTAGCGGCGCTCTAACAGCGACAGTGTTATGGATGGATAACGAAGAACTGATACCCGGCAGACACTTTTTATTTAAATGCGGTACGAAAACACTTCCCGCCGTAGTTATGGCAATAAAATACAGAATCGATGCAAGCAGCGGAAAACGTATGGCGGCGGATAAGCTGTATAAAAACGAGTTGGCTGTATGCGATATATCTTTGAGCGAAAACATGGTCTTTGATTCTTTTGAAAGCAGCAGGGCGCTCGGCGGATTTATTTTGATAAACCGCATAAGCGGCATGACTTCCGCCTGCGGGACGATTATGCACTCACTCCGGCGCTCGACAAATGTTGTTTGGAAAGATACAGACATAAGCCCAAAAATGCGCGCCGAGGCCAAAGGGCAAAAAGCGCTCACATTGTGGTTTACCGGACTGTCCGGCGCAGGAAAAACCGCTCTGGCTAACGCGCTCGAAAAACGGCTGTACGCATTAGGTAAACACACGATGCTGCTTGACGGGGACAATATGCGGCACGGGCTAAACAAGAATTTGGGCTTTGAGGAGCATGACCGCGTTGAAAACATCCGCAGGACAGCGGAGGCGGCAAAACTGCTAAACGACGCCGGGCTTATAGTTTTCGCGTCGCTGATATCACCATATGAAAGCGACCGCTTAAACGCCCGCGAGATTATTGGTGACGCCTTTCGCTTGGTTTATCTGAGCACCCCGCTGGATGTGTGCGAGAGCAGGGACGTCAAAGGCCTTTATGCCAAAGCAAGGCGGGGAGAGATTCCCAATTTTACGGGAATCACAGCGGTATACGAGCCCCCGGAAAACCCGGAACTTACGATTGACACAAGCGGATGTACGATTGACGAGAATGTCGAGATGATTATGGACAGATTTTTTCAAGGGTAAGGAGAGATGACATGAATCGAAAAAAAGCAATAGT
>Ga0099364_10003632_pt1 | contig 23795 bp, 18 predicted proteins | sample TergutTh196P3_FD_73070 | JGI IMG/M metagenome (GOLD analysis project Ga0099364, IMG submission 73070) | Microcerotermes parvus P3 segment gut microbial communities from Pointe-Noire, Republic of the Congo - Th196 P3 | ecosystem: Host-associated > Arthropoda: Insects > Digestive system > Gut ...
TCATAGTTATGTGTGTTCATATACGTAACTATGATATGACCACTATGTTACAATTTATTTTCTTTATTTTTAAATATGTTAAAAGATTATTTGTGAAATATTATAGTTATGTGTTCGGGAAGGCAGGATATAACCTTCTTTATCACGTAATGCTATCCAATGGATTCCTATGAGACTGTTCACGTTGAGCGACAAACGGGTTACCTATATTTTTTTATCACGATCGGACAAGAAAAATACATTTATTTTCAAGTGTGATTCTCTTCTTTGTATCTCTCCATTTCTACTGCTACATATTTTAGTGCAGCATTTATCGGGACACTAGGTTTCTCTATAATCACTTTTACACCTATTACCATCTCAAAACTATTAAAAATGTTTAATATAATAGCATTTGCACAGTTTTCGAGTAGATGAAATTGTTGCTCCTCCATTATTTGTCTGATCTGTTGGTATATTTTTGTATAATCGACAGTGTCCCTTAGCTCTATTATTTGAGAATCTAGCTTATCATCTGTGTATATTGAAACACTGACATTAAACCTTTGCCCCAGCTTCCTTTCTTCAGGATATACACCATGAAAACCATAAAATACCATATTACTTAAATGTATTTTCATATTAATCTCCATCTACACACTTTTCTATTAAAACGTGGTTTTTCTTTTCAAATTTGTTATTTGCACATTTTAAAATTAAAAACGAAATCAAAAAACTAAAAAAAGAAACACCTATCGATATTGATTCGGGAAAATGTAATAAAGCAGAAGCGATAAAATATATTATAAAAAATAATAAAACAGGAACGATAAACACAATAAATGATACAAATATACGATTCATGGGATTTACTATTATATAGACTATCTCACCTATTTCATATTTTGTGTCTGAATCAACGCTTATTTCTATCTGGTTTTCGATATTGCAAATAGCACGGATCGAGCATGCTGAACATGAATCCTCTGATATCCTTTCTATTCTTACATTCCATCTGCTCTCATGTTTTGGTTTGAGCGAGATCGATCTGACTATACCTTTTTCTCGGACTTCGTTTTTGTTCATTTATTCTCTAGAATCTTATTAATAATATCAGTCGAGGATAGTCCTTTTTTGTACATCAAGCTATGCACCTGCCCGCCCCTGCTCATGACCAAATCATATCCAACAATTTCTTCAACAGCCCAGTCGCCTCCTTTGACTAATATATCTGGTAAAATTGTTTTTATTAAATTCAAAGGAGTATCATCACAAAATATAATAATAAAATCCACAGAGCTAAGACCTGCTAAAACAATACCTCTGTTTAGTTCAGAATTTATAGGTCGATCTGCTCCTTTTAGTCTTTTAACGGAATCATCCGAATTCAGTCCTAGTACTAAAACATCGCCTAAACTTTTTGCCTCTTCTAGATAAAGGACATGACCGGGATGTAGTATATCAAAACAACCATTTGTAAACACAATTTTCTTTCCATTGAATATACCCATGTCTTTATTTGCGATAAAACGTTCTATAGAAATGATTTTATTCATACAAGACATTGAGCCACCAAAATTCGAGTAAATGCATTTAAAAACAAGACTGGTTATTTATCTATGACACTATGATATTTCATGGATAATAATATGTCGTCTATGGTCACAGGATGTATACCTCTTTTTCCACAAACTGCACCAGCTGCATGATTTGCTATAACCGATGCTGCCCTTATGTCTAATCCTATAGAGAGACACAGAGTCAATGCACTGATTACAGTATCACCAGCTCCAGAAACGTCAAAAACTTCTTTTGCAAATGTCGGTATATAAATCATATCTAAATCTCTATCAAAAGAAACCAAACCTTTTTCACCGAGAGTGATGACTAGATTTTTTGGATTTACTCTTTCAAAAAGCTCTTGTGCTGCATCTTCTAGACTTTGAAAAAAAAGGCTTGAACTAATATAATTTTCAGTCTCATGACTATCAAACGAAAACTTTAAAGTTTTGTGAAGAGGAATATCGATGTTTAGATTTTTTTGTAATTCTATAACATTGGGTTTGAATACTGTGCACTCTTTATATGTAAAAAAGTTTTTAAACTTTGGATCTACTGTAACAGGTATATCCATTTCGTTTGCCGTTTGAATAGCTTTTATAATTATTTTTTCAGTTAACAATCCTTTATTGTAGTCTTCTATTAACAACGCATCTGCATCCTTTAGAGCTAATATAAGATTTTTTATGACTTTGGCCTCTATAGCTTCAGAAATTTCTTGCCTTTGCTCCTGATCATATCTGATGACTTGTTGCCCCGAAGCAAAAATTCTAGACTTTACGGTAGAAGGTCTCGCTTTATCTTTAATGATGAAATCTGTATTTATTTTTTTTTCTTTGAAAAGTTTAAATAATATATCAGAATAGTTATCATCACCCACGACACCGATAATTACAGGTGTCGCTTTCAAAGATATGATATTATTCACTACATTTGCTGCTCCGCCCAGCCGATATTCTTGATTGCAGATATCTACGATGGGGACAGGAGCTTCAGGCGATATTCTATGGACATTTCCCCATAGATAGTGATCCAGCATCAAATCGCCTATGACTACTACTTTCTTGGATTTAAATCTTCCTAAAATTGATTTTATTTCTTTAAGTTTTTTTTCCATTTACATCTCAAAATGTGATTAATAAACACCACTCATAAAAAACATTTTTCTATAAAACAGGGTAGTTACCAGAAAAACATGCATGACAGTAGTGCAAAGGTTTACAGACACAATTCAACAAAGATTCTAGGTTGATATGCTTTATTGAGCTCAGATTATAATCTTTTAATATTTGCTTTTTCGAAAGCCTATTCGCTATCAAATCATCGCTATTGGGAGTATCAATACCATAATAACAGGGGAAACGAACTTCTGGTGAACCTAGTCTTAGGTGAATTTCTTTTGCTCCTGCTCTGTGTATGATGTCAATTATTTTTTTGATAGTAGTGCCTCTAACAATAGAATCATCTATCAAAACCACTACTTTGTCTTCAAATGTATGTGGCAATATATTGTATTTATGTTTTGCAGATTCATCTCTGATAGATTGCTCTGACTTTATAAAAGTTCTCCCCACATAATGATTTCGTATCAATCCAAAAGTAACTGGCATTTTTTTGAAATTTGCATACCCAGAAGCAATAAAGTTTGAAGAGTCAGGAACAGGAACTACAAGATCTGGGGTCAGTTCCATATCCATCTCAGCTAGTTTCACACCTATCCTTTCTCTCACGGAAAACACGTCTTCATGAAATTGATAGCTATCAGGACGTGAAAAATAAATGTGTTCAAATATACATTGTCTGGCAAAATCTATATCACGATAATCATTAGGATCGTTTTGTATATGCTCGACACCTGATTCACACACCACTATAATCTCTGCAGGATTTACACACGAGATAAACTTTGCATTTACTATGTCCAGAGCACATGTTTCAGATGCTACCACTATGCTATTGTCATCTGTTTTTCCAAACGACATAGGGCGAAAGCCAAAAGGGTCTCTAAACATGTACAGTTTATCTCTCGTGGTTAATACCGTAGAATATGCACCTTTTATTTCTTTCATACCAAATTTTATCGCCTCGACTATACTAAATCCCTCTATTTCTACTTTGTAGACAATATATTTTAATATCAATTCTCCGTCATTTGAAGACGTAAAATAAACACCTCTGTTTTCTAGAAAGTTTCTGATTTCATGATAGTTTACTATATCACCGTTACTCGCTAAACTAAAACACGGTCCTGCCAATGTCTCTACCAGATGTGGCTGAGAATTAAATTCTGTAGATGTACCACGTGTAGGATAACGGACGTGTCCTATTGCAATATGCCCAGAAAGGCTTTCTAATATCTCTGCACCAAAAACATCTTTCACTAACCCCATCTTTTTTCTGAGCTTTATTTCCCTTCCATTGCTGACGGCAATCCCACAGCTTTCCTGCCCTCTATGCTGCTCAGCAAACAGTGCATTGGCAACCAAAGTAGCTGCACGAGCATGGTTGTAAACTCCTACTATTCCGCACATTAAAACGCCTCCCATTCTTTACGAAACTATATATCAACTAAATCTCAATTACCAACTAAAATTTTCAAAGGATATTGTCAAGTCAAAAAAAACAAAAGAGGCTTTTTCCTAATTCAATTTCGTTCTAAAAAATTTGTTTCTAATGATAATATTTATTATTTTTTGTCACTTGCTCCCGGCTTCAAAAGAGGTATATTTTTCCTACATAAAGGGCAGTCATGTGATTCCCATGATTCTATGTTCAAAGACAGCAAAGGTACAAAATTATAGCCAAAATCAATTGTCCCTCCGCTTCTATCTACGATAGCACCTATCCCCTCTATTTCTATTTTATTATCTTTTAAAACTTCTATCACTTCTTTGACACTTCCACCTGTTGTAATAATGTCTTCAATGATTATAGCTCTATCACCAGCCTTTATATCAAAACCTGATCTTATAGTCATTTTGTCATCTTTTCTTTGAGTAAATAAAAACTTTTTCCCTAGTTTTTTCGCTACTTCATAGGCTAAAACTATTCCACCATATGCTGGACCTACTATCACATCACATTCATGATGAATAAATTTTTCAGCAATTCTTTCACATAGCTTTTCTACATGCAAAGGATTGTTAATTATCTTTATTTTTTCTATATAAAACTCACTATGACGTCCTGAGGTTAACAAAAAATGACCTTTTAACAAAGCTTTGCTGTCTATTAATATCTCTTCTACCATCACAATATCCTTTTGATTTATTATTTTCTTTTTAAATATGATAAACCGATAACCTCACTCAATGTTACAAAACATCTGCTGAGAAACAAAAAGTGCTTGATGAAAATAAATTTTTATATACTTCGCTATCTCAACATTCTAGTCGCATTAAAGACTGCAATCAATGTGACGCCCACATCAGCAAATACAGCGTGCCACATAGATGCATGATCACTGATACCTAGAACTAAAAATAACAATTTTATCCCAAGAGCAAAGCTGACATTTTGTAAAATAATCTTTCTGTTTTTTCTAGAAATTTTTATTAACTCTGGTATCTTTGTTAACGAATCATTCATTATCACGACGTCAGCAGTCTCTATAGCTGCATCTGTGCCTAAGCACCCCATAGATATTCCTATATCTGCTAATGCTAATACAGGAGCATCATTGATTCCATCTCCGACATAGATCAATTTCTCATTTTTTACTCTTTTCTCTATGAGCTGCTCAAGTCTGTTTACTTTATCTTCTGGCAATAAATTTGCATGAAAACTATTAAAACCTAGCTTCATGGAAATATCCTCAGCTATTCTATGATTGTCGCCAGAAAGCATCTGCATAGAATTTACACCCATTTTTCTGAGTTTTTTTATAGCGTCTACTGAATCACTTTTTAATTCATCATTGATCACTATATAACCCGCAAAAAGATTATTTATTGCTGTATATACCACTGTCCCTACATGCACAGTTTCAGAAAACTCAATGTTGTTTTCTTTCATGTATATGGCATTCCCCACTAATACATGCATGCCCCTAATGGTCGCCGAAATACCTTTCCCTGCTGTTTCTTTGTAATCTTGTATCACTGTATAGTCAATCTTTTTTCCATATGCACGCAAAATTGAGCTTGCTATAGGGTGATTAGAATGAGCCTCTGCCTCAGCAGTAATTTTAAGCAATTCAGAATCTCGATTTTGCTCATCTTCGAATGTTTCTATAGGATTAGACACAGACTCTATATGGCTTACCTCAAACACTCCTTTTGTTAAAGTTCCTGTTTTATCAAATACAATTGTCTTTACATTGGTTAACGTATCTAAAAAGGATGATCCTTTGATAAGTATACCTTTTTTTGAAGCCCCTCCAATACCTCCGAAATATGCCAGTGGTATACTGACCACCAAGGCACAAGGACAAGATATGACGAGTATCACGAGCGAACGATATATCCATTCAGAAAAACGGGCTTCATTTATCAATAGAGGAGGTATGGTTGCTGTTAATAATGCGATTCCAACAATTATGGGTGTATAATATTTTGCAAAGGTGGTAAAGAACATCTCTGTCTTTGCCTTTTTATGAGTGGCGTTCTCAACCATGGCAAGTATTTTAGAAATAGATGATTCTGAAAATAGTTTTGTGACTCTTATTTTTAGTAATCCTGTTAGATTTATGACTCCAGCTAAAACGTTATCTTTTTCATGTACTGATATTGGAACTGATTCTCCTGTCAATGCAGAAGTGTCCAGCTGTGAACTTCCGCTAATTATTTCTCCATCAAGCGGAATTTTTTCTCCGGGCTGGACAATTATCTCACTATTAATAGGTATTTCCTCCGGAGCCACACGTACTATTTGAGAGTTGTGAACGACATTTGCGTAATCTGGCCTTATTTCCAGCAAAGCTTTTATACTTTTTCTAGATCTGTATATCGACAAATCTTGCAGATAACTGCCCACTTTAAAGAAAATCATCACTCCGACAGCTTCGGGTAACTCACCTATTGCAAAAGCTCCTAAAGTAGCTATCATCATCAAGAAATTTTCATCAAAAAAACCACCATTTCTTAAATTTTTTATTGCTTTAAACAGCACTTTCCAGCCAGAAACAAAATAGATGACGATGAAAACAACCCACGTTCCAAGCTCAATCGTTTCGGTCAGCCTTTTTTGAAAAATTATTGCAAACAAATACCCGACAACGCATATTGCCGTCAGCCAAAGTTCTTTGCGAGGATTAAATTCACCTTTTATCTGACCATTTTTTGTAATATTTTTTTCGCTGTCTATGATCTCTATGTCTGGCTCTATTTTTCTCATCTCTAAGATCACTTTTTCTATAGATTCTGTATCGATAAACATCGACAATGTTGCAAAATCTATTGAAATTGCTCTCACAAAACTACATTTTTTTAAAACAGATTCTATCTTTGCTGCACAATTTGCACAATCCAGGTTTTTTATCATATACTTTTTCATCAAAAACGCTCCTGAATATGTGAAAACCCCTGATTAAATATCTGTTTGACATGCTCATCACTGAGAGAATAAAAAACATTTTTCCCGTCACGACGATATTTCACAATGTTTGCTTGTTTTAATATTTTTAATTGCTGCGATATAGCTGGCTGGTTCATACTTAAAACGGCAGCTAGATCACACACACATAGCTCGCTTTTGAATAATATTTGTATTATTTTTATCCTAGTGGGGTCCCCTAAAACTTTAAAAAAATCCGCTATTATACGAATAGTTTTTTCATCTAATAAATCTTGTTTTACCTTTTTTACTATATCAATATGAACTATTTGCGGATCACAAACTTCAATCTCTTCGTTTGACATATAGTCTCCTTATTTAAAATATTCACATGCATGATTGCGCACGTATTTATATCAAACTGGTTTTGAAGAAAGTTGTTACATTTTATTTTTGAAAAACTACTGTTCCGACAGAACAAACATTTAAAGCCCCCCCACTCGACTGCCTCATGAGGAGGCTTTAAAATCTCTCACAAGTTAATTAATTTACTTTATAGCTAATATCTCCTTTTTTAAAGAAATTTACTATTTGATTTGCGGCTGCTAGTCCTGCGTTGATATTTGCCTCTTCGGTCTGTGCACCCATTTTTTTGGGAGTAGTATAGTAGCGATCACCGTGCTTTTGCAATATATCATCATTTGCAGGAGAAATATCTGTAGCATATCGAAAGTCTTTTCTTTCTTCAATAATTTTAGCAATAGAATCCTCACAAATCACTTCAGCCCTTGCAGTGTTTACTAGAGTAGCACCATTTGGCATGAGTGAAAGCAAGTCATAATTGATTGATTTCAACGTTTCTTTGGTCTTTGGTAAATGCAGAGAAATATATTCACAATTTTTATATAGATCATTGACATTGTTTACCACCGATACCCCATCTGCTACTATCTTTTCTGGACTGACAAATGGATCAAAGGCATAGACATCCATATCAAAACCTTTTGCAATTTTTGCAACAAATCTACCGATGTTCCCATAAGCGTGAATACCAAGTTTTTTGCCATTTAACTCCGTTCCTGATTTTCCATTAAATTTTCCTCTAGCCATAAAAATCATCATTCCGATGACCAATTCAGCTACAGCATTTGAATTCTGACCCGGTGTGTTCATTGCTACGATACCTTTTGATGTAGCTGCAGCAAGGTCAATATTGTCATATCCTGCACCTGCTCTGACCACTATTTTTAGGTCTTGTGCAGCTTCGATGACTTCTCTGTCGACGATATCAGAACGGATGATTACCGCTTCTGCGTTTTTAATAGCATTTAGTAAATCTGCTTTTTCTTTGTAATTTTCAAGTTTGGACAGTATAAACCCTGCCTCTGAAAAAATAGATTCAATTCCTTTCACAGCTATAGATGCGAAAGATTTTTCTGTTGCTAGAAGGATTCTTTTAGACATTCTAAACTCCTATGACTTTTTTTGAGATCCACTCTTTTCTAATGACTCTTCTTGTCAAGTAATAATATTGACTAAATTTATAATCAGAGACAACTAAAGGGGTAAAGATAATGAACACCAAAAAGTTTGATATATTATTAATAATTCGTATCGCGATACAGTATCTATCTTTATCAAGAATATTGGTGCTTTTTAATAGAATGTCAAAATATCCACAACATTCCGTTTTAAATGCAAGTTTTTTTGAAAGTTTATTTCAAATTTAATGAAACTTTATAGCGTCTTTTAATTGACAAAAAAAAGCTGCTTTTATATTTTGGCTCAAGCTATAATTTATTAATTCGCAGATCGCCGCTACGAGATGGTACGGTTTATTCGTGCGGGGCGAGGATGTTGAAACATTTTTTCACATAATAAAAAAATATTAGTAACATGATAGTTTTATAATTGTTATTCTTTTATGAATAATTTTTTGGTGAATTGATGTTTAAAAAATTTGTATTTATTTTTTTATTAACTAATATAGTAGGATTGATGTACGCTAGTTACGTTTTTCCTATAGACTTCAATCTGGATGGGCACATACCATTTAGAAACAATAGTCCAGATTATTTGAAGGTCCGGAGTGGTCTCTCTATATCTGATGATCGTGTATATATTTTTGATTTACTATATCCTAAAATTGATTACCATATAGACGTCGAAAATGGAATGATCAGAGTCCTGTTGAAACATGGGAGTAACCAAATTTCAAATCCTATATACATTAGTTTTGATGATTATCTAGACAATCTATTTGAAGCTGTTTTTGACAGAGAGTTCGGTAAAGTAAAAATACAATCTCTCAGAGTTCGGAACAGAATAGATCAGCAAGGGCTGATCCCTGAGATAGTTTTTAATTTACCTGTTGAAGCTCTTCCACGAACAGTCAGACGCATAATAGGATCCGAAGCAGGCAGATTAAACCTATCTGGAACACAAAGAGTCACTATCAGTGCGAGTAGAACACATAGAAAAACTAATTTGGCAACAGAGTATGGTGGTAACACAAATTTTGATGTCACTATGAGACAGGACTTAAGCCTAAATCTCAGAGGTACTATTGGTGAAAAGATTAGTGTTAATGTACGCTATCATTCGGGACAAGAATCTAATATTTTTGATCCTAACAACATCAGTATAAAATATACAGGAGATGAAGATGAAATCGTACAGTCGATAGAAGCAGGAAATATATCATTGAGTCTTTCTGGCTCAAGATCAATAAGTCATTCGGCTTCATCACAAGGTCTATTTGGTGTGAGATCTGAATTTAAACTAGGTGATCTGACTATTATAGCTGTAGCAAGCAAAGAGGAATCTCAAAAAAACGTAAGGACATTCAAAGGCACTTCACAGCCAGATTCAAGTTTTGTTCGTAGTAGAGAGTTTGCAAAGAGAAAAATGTATTATGTCGCTGATCCTACTACCTTTTTAGCTCTTTACAAAGAAACAGATAATGTGCCTGCCAGCTGGGTAAACAATGCTATAAAAATAGATTCAGACACGAGAAATTGGGTACTACAACAACATTATGAAAATGTACTACCAGATCCTCGTACACTTAAAGTTTACCAAGGATATCTTGGTGAGCAAACATTGTCACATCCCGGAAAATTAGTTCGAACTGATGGTAGTCCTTTTGACCCTGAAGATGCCGAAAGAACTTACCATTTTATACAGTTGTTTGAAGGTGCAGATTATTTTTATCATGAAAGTCGAGGTTATATTATTCTGAACAACCCTGTTTTGACTTCAGCGACTTTAGCTATTGCCTTCACTACATTGAATGGAGCCCAAGTAGGTGAAGCATCTGCTGATATGGACGAATACAAGCTAGTACCCATAAGAATCCAGAATCAAAAACCAGAAGATGAGACATGGATATATGAGCTCAGAAACACCTATGATCTTGGTATGAGAAATGTCCGAAGTGATGGTTTTTCTCTTGAAGCCTTTACATATTTATCAGATGAAACAAGAAATTATTATGTCCCCGAAGGCACGACAGGTGCTGATGGCTGGTCAATAATTCAATATTTGCAGCTTGATACAAATAGAGATAATATTATCGATGGAGAAGATTTTACTATTGATTTAACAAATGGTAGGATAGAATTGCCCTTGATAAATCCTTTTTTCGGATTAAGAGACACTTTAATGTACATGCAAGATCACAATGTGAATGATGACTATTTTAATAATTGGTTTTTTATCAGAGGACGTATTGGGAGGGATTCTATAAATCTCGGGATGATGATATTACCCGGTTCTGTAAAAATACGAGTAAACAACAAAGAATTAAAAGAAACTCTTGAGTATATCGTAGATTATGATTTGGGAACTGTAACATTCTTGACAGCAGAAGGTAGAGACCCTGACTCAGATATTCAAATAGATTACGAAAATAGACCACTTTTTGCCATAGAATCAAAAACACTATTAGGCTTTAGAGCTGATTGGAAACCGACTGATATTTTTAGATTGGGCGGTACTTTTATATATCATGCAGAAACAATGACCGATAAAAGACCAAGAGTAGGAAATGAAGGCAGAACGCTGATACTGGCAAACATCGATGGCGAAATTGCCGTAGATGCCCCGTATATTACCACGGCGATAGACTATATCCCTTTGATAAATACAGATGAAAATTCCAGACTGTCTTTGACTGGTGATGTGGCAATGAGCATCCCACGATTAAAAGGCAGTAATAGTTTTGGAGATGGGAATGAAGCGTGGATTGACGACATGGAATCAATAACAGAGGTTTTCCCTCTAGGAATCATGAGGCCTACGTGGTCACCTGCAAGTGAACCCTTTGGAACAAACCTTGTAAAAGGCAGAGTAAACTGGTTTAATCCAACAAATGTCTATTTCAGAGATGTATATCCCCCAAATACAATGTCTGAAAAAGATAGAGTAGAAAAGATAGCTGTATTGGATATCAAAGTGATACCTCCAAAAATTTACACTCCCGGTGTCTCAACCCCTGTTTGGGGAGGGGTAATGAAGTATGTGGGAAATGAATTGGACTTTTCAGAAAGAGAGTATATCGAGTTTTTAGTTAAAGTAGATAGCGTTAGCGTGAATTTTAATCAAGTAAAAATGTACATCGATCTGGGTGATGTTAGTGAAGATTTTTACACAGAAAATGGAGGTAGAGGGATATTAAATACTGAAGATGGTATTGTCAGTGGTCGAAAAACAGGTACGCTGCATGCTGTGGATGATATCGGGCTCAGTGGAATACCTGTAGGACAGCCGGGTTTTGACCCATTTGATATTTTTTCCGAAAAAGAAATAAACGGAGAATTTCCATTTATAAATGGGACAGCAAGGAATGGTGTGCTAGATACAGAAGATCTCAATGGAAATGGTGTATTAGATACCCTAGAAAGAATGTTTAGGTATCAAGTAACCTTAGGCGACACATTAACTTCCTTTTTTCAAAATGAATACAATGGATGGCATTTGTACCGAATCCCCCTATATAATAACCCATTTATGGAACAAATATCCTCAGTCGCATCTCAACCTGATTTAAAAAGAATTTCATTTGTCAGAATGTGGTTTGAAACAGAAACATTAGCAAAGGTTAGACTTGTTTATGTAGATATCGTAGGCAACAAATGGAGAGAATTACCTATCAGAACTAGAGATGAATTTACTGAAACACTAGTTCCTGAAAACTCATTAAATGTAAATAATACTTTTATATCTGTAGAAACAATAGATAATCAAAAATCAAGCAGATACATAGCTCCTCCGAAAACTACCGAAAGAGGTCGGGATGGAAACATTTCCTACGAACAATCTCTAATGGTACATTATCACAACATACAGCCGGGTCAAATCAGTCTCTCTAGGCAAAGATTTAGAGAGTCTTTTAATCTACTCGGTTATAATAAACTAAGATATTGGGTTTATTTAGAATCACATCCTGACATCGCAGCCCCAGTAGATACATTAAATATTATTCTAAGATTAGGAGTTGATTTAAACCAACAACCTCAATCGAGACAAAGCTATTATGAAATATTAAAGCCTGTCAAAGTGAATAAACATGAAAGTAGATTGGATATCTCAAACTGGTATGAAATAGAGGTTGATTTCAAAGATCTCACAAGATTAAAAACATTTTTTGCTGAAAGCGACACATCTGGAATTATTGATAATATTCATTACAAGATTATAGATGAAAATGTTACATATCATTACGATGGTGATGACACTATTTATAGAATTTATGGTAACCCCACACTAAGTAATATACGTGATCTTGCTATAGGTATTGAAGCACCAAATAATGAAATGCCATTTACAGGGACAGTATACTTCAATGATATTAGGGTGGCTGAACCAAACCAAAATATTGGTTATATCGCAAATGTCACCTTTGATGCAAAATTTGCTGATTTTTCTACGTTTAGAGTGACTTATGAATGGAAAACAGCTGATTTTACAAACACAACGACAAGATCTACCGGTGTCAGTAGTAATTTAGATGACAGAGTTCGTTTGAATGTATCAAATGGATATTCTTTAAACAAGTTTTTCCCTGTTTCATGGGGTTTAAGATTTCCATTAAACTTGACCTATGACCATAGTGAAGGGATTCCTAGATACAAGACAAATTCTGATATACTCAGAGAAATTTTATCTGATGAGGAAAAAGAAAGAGAAAAAAATATAAATTACTCTCGCTCTGCTCAATCTTCGATCAGTATGACTAGAACTCCAAACAACAAAATACTTGCCTATACTCTAAGAAACATGACTATAGGAGGAGACATAAAAGAAACACACACATTGAGTGCAACAAGGGCGGACTCAACTGTTACTTGGAGAATTAACGGCTCATATAATTTGTCTTTGCCACAAGAAAGCTTAAGATTAAAATTGTTTAATAATTATTTTTGGAACTTCATACCTAAGACATATAATAATAGTGCAAATTTAAGAGGTGAAACTCCCAGAAGATGGAATTGGGATATTAAAGAAAACGGGTGGGCTCTACCAGTCCAATCAAATAAAAACATTAGAGTTCTTGAAACTTCAAATGATATAAGATATGAAATGCTTTCAGATATGAACTTAAATTATAGATTGAATACGAAACGAAATTTGTTGCATGAAAATTTTCTCAGTGGTATAAATATAGGAACAGAAGAAGAGAGAACTCAAAACTTTGAACACATATATAATCCTGTTTATATGACAAGGATAAGTCCGTTACAAATCAAAACAGATATTAGTTATAGAGAAAATAGAAGGGCAAAGAGCACTTCCAGCGTAGACGAAGAAATATTTCAATATGATGGAAATGTCAATAGGGCAATTACGTTTAATTTGACTTTACAAAACAGCAACTGGTTTACTTCCATAGCAAATAAGCTGGGCGAGTCTGCAAACAGGAAATTCCAAGCAAACACTAGAGAGAGTGGACAGGGTTTTGATGACTTAAATGAGGATGATAAAAATGGGATTAATGGAAATATTGATAATTTTATAACATCCGGTTTTGATAGAGATGATTTTTTTGATAACAACTGGGATGATCATCGAAACACTCGTAGATATCAAAACGATGATTTTGAAGACAACGATGTGTTAGACCCTACAGAAGATGAAAATGATACGCCGCCATCTGGTTCACAGCCTAATGAAAAAGAACAGCGCCCAAACACTATTATAGCTGACTTTTTTGGTATATTAGGAAGAGTTCAAAACTTTAACTTGAATTATCAAAATAGCTACGGTAGTAGATTTGAGCAAAAAGACGAGAGACCTGCGTTTTTATATCAACTCGGTTTGCCCAATATAATAAAAGACGAAGATTTAAACCAGAGACAACTAAATGATAACTTTTCAGCGAGTACAGGGTTTCCTATCATTAGAAATTTGGTCAGTGATTGGCGATATTCTTATCAAATACAACGGACTTATACAAACATTGGTAGAGGTGCGATGAATACTACTACCACATGGCCTGATGTCAGAATGACTCTTTCTGGGTTTGAAAGAATTATAAGAGCCGAAAAATTGCTAAATAGCTCTAGATTGACATCAAATTATCACTATACGGAAAGATTGACATATCAAAGTTTAGACTGGACAACACCCCAAACAGGGCAACATACACATAGTTTTACTCCTCTGCTTGGCTGGACAGGAAATTGGGTCAATGACCTGACTAGCACATTTAATGTTTCTTTGACTATGAGTGAAAATAACACATATGGTACCGCACCTACTATAAACGAAACTACGAAAATCGTGTATACGGGTAGTTTAGGGTATTCTTTTTCTGCTGAGCAAGGAATAAAAATACCTTTTACAGGTAGGACTATTAATATTAGAAACCAGCTACAATCGGATATATCTGTAAATTATGAAACAGAAAATAGTTCTACTATAACACATGATGGCGAGGTCATCCCTGTAAGAGAACAAGATAGATTGGTCATCACTCCCAGAGCTTCTTATAATTTCCATAGAAATATGAGAGGAGGGTTACAGGGTTCATACGATATTATGAAAAATAAAATAAGAGATGAAAGTACAAACATTTTTAAACTAGATATTTGGATTGAAGTATTGTTCTAGATTTTAATATTTTTCCATTGGAGTAAGCAAATGCAAATTAACAAGAAATTACAAGTTCGAAGGTGATGTCATGTACGATATAAATCATATTTACAATATCAGAAAAAAATTACACAGAATCCCAGAATTGGCTTTTCAAGAATATAAAACTCAAGATTTGATTATAAATGAATTTTCACAGTACTCAGAATTAAAGCTCACAAAGTTTAATCCGACAGGACTTCTTTATGAATATTCTAATGGCTCAGGAGATTACATACTTTTTAGAGCAGATATGGATGCATTGCCTATAGAGGAACAAACAAATTGTGATTTTAGATCAGAACATATTGGGCTATCGCATGCATGCGGCCATGACATACATATGAGCATTTTAATAGGTTTGATTCATTACATAGTGACAAATAAAATCTTAAAAAACTTTTTGTTTTTATTTCAGCCAGCTGAAGAGGGTCATGGTGGGGCAAAACATATTATTAATACAGGCATTTTTAACAAATATAAAATAAAATCTGCCTTTGCTCTGCACATTTCAGGGCAATACCCAACAGGTTCTATTGGTATAAAATCCGGTATTATGTTTGGTATTCCTCAGGAATTTGATATCGAATTTTTTGGGAAATCAGGTCATGTCGCCACACCTCATAAAGGGAAAGATGCCTTCATCGCAGCCAATTCATATTTAAATGAGATCAATACTCTTTTAAAAAAAAGGTTTCCTGCTCAAGATCCAATATTATTTCATATAGGTAAAGTAATGGCAGGCAATGTGAGGAACATCATCCCTGATTATTGCAAATTTGAAGGCACTTTTCGATGTCTTAAAAAAGAGATCAGAGATAGTATTAATAGCTTGTTACATAAAGTAGCAGAAGGAATCACAACTGTCCATGATATTGAGGTCAAAATAACAGCTCTATCTTCATATGACCCTGTAATAAATGATGAGTATTTGACTAAGATGCTCATAAATAACATCCCAAAGGATATCATAATACACGAAGTAGATTATTCCATGACAGGAGAAGATTTTGGCTTTTTTTCTAGTATGTATCCTAGTGTTTTGTTTTGGTTAGGAACCAATAGTAACGAAGACTTACACTCAAACAAATTTTTACCTGATGAAAAAAGTATTGATATTGCACTAAAAATATATATTGATGGCATCATTTCTTCTGAATAATACGGTACTGATATGATTAAATTCTACTGTGACATAAACGTCATGAAATTAGCCAAATTTTTAAGATTTGCTGGTTTTGATACCACGACAAGAAGAGAGTTGTCTAAATCAAGAATAGAATATCTTTGCCTAAAAGATAGGAGAATATTTATCACTAGAAACAAAAGTATAAAAAATTTTAGAGCTGTTATTGAAATATTAAACTTTGATAATATAAACAATCAGCTGAATTTTCTTTTAACAAAGTACCAGTATGATAACAACTTGATAGGCTCTCGATGTATTGAATGCAATGTAAAAATGAGAACCTTATCAGCTTCTCATCAATATCTGCTGCATAGCAATTTGACAACATATCGTAGCACTCACAAAGATGATGAAAACATTAAATATTGTCCTCGATGTGGTAAATACTTTTGGAAAGGAACACATTTTCAAAATATGTTGAACAAATTAAAAGAAAACTCTACTACATCAATTTGAAATAAATAAGTGAGGTGACAAATGAAAAAAATATATTGTAATGCAAATTTTTTCAGCATGGAAAACGAACATAATGTGTATGATACTGTTTTATGTGAGAACGGGTTAATAGTAGATGTTTTAAACAGAGGCAATATTTTTGAGTTTGATAGTAGCTTTGAGATCATCGACTTACAAGGTCTTTATGTATTTCCCGGCTTTATTGATGCACATACGCACAGCTTTGAAGGCGGCTTGTATCAAAATGGAATTGATCTCAGCTTTTGTAATAGTATTTCAGATATATTAAACTGCTTGTCAGAATCAAAGCCTTTTAATGATTTGGTGTTTGCATGGAAATTTGACGAGAATAATATAAAAGAAAAGAGATTTCCAACAAAGGCTGAATTAAACAAAGCCAATGACAAAATCCCAATACTACTACGCAGGATAGATGGGCACTCTTGTGTAGTAAACGATGCTGCGGTAAAGCTGTTTGGAATAGCAGACATAATTTCAGAAGATGGGCTATTAAAAGGGGTTTTGAATGATTTTATAACGCACTATTTTCACAAAAAACTTGACTTGCAAGCCATAGTTGAATGTTATAAAACTGCTGAAACAATTGCTCTAAAAAATGGGCACACAGGCATCCATACAATGATCGGAGATTCAAAAAATGATTACTTGCATTTTGCTCTATTAAATACCAAACTAGATGAATTCTTAATTGACTTTTATTTGTACCCACAGTGTTTCAACATTGATGGTTTGTTAAAAGCATTTTTACCTCTTCCCTATTCCCTATCACCCAGAATAATTGGAGGCTGTATACTTGCGGATGGCTCTTTTGGCTCATACACTGCTGCTATATCAAAACCATATTCAAAAAAAAAATGTTATGGAAAACTATATCAAACACAAGAGTTTTGGAATGATTTTGTGTGCAAAGCCCAAGAAAATGATTTTCAGGTAGGAGTACATTGTATAGGAGATCGAGCTATTGAACAGATATTGAATGCACTAGAACATTCTTTTCAAAAAAAGAAAAAAACTATTGAACTAAGGCATCAAATAATACATTGTGAGCTTGTCAGAGATGATATGATAGAAAATCTCATGAAGTGTGGAGTATATGCTGTCATGCAACCAATGTTTGATTCTCTGTGGGGAGGAGAAGAAGGTTTTTATGCGAAAGCACTTGGTGTGAAAAGAGCAAAACTGTTGAATAGATTTAAAACACTGACTGATAGAGGTGTCACAGTAGTTGGTAGTTCTGATTGGTATGTTACAGATTTATCAGCTATAAAAGGTATCAATGCTGCTATCAATCATCATAACACTATGGAAAGACTCTCAAATTTTGAAGCTATTAAACTTTATACAGTAAACCCTCCAAAATTAACCCATGATGAAAATCGCAAGGGGCTTATAAAAAAAGGATATGTTGCAGATTTTGTTTGCCTCGATAAAAACATTATGCTTGAAAAAAATATAGAAGACACTAAAGTTTGTTATACAATCAAAAATGGAAACATCGTGTATAAAAACAATATATAAAGATTTAAATAATTATAACTAAAAAATCCTAAGGAGTCCCCTCCGAAAAGTCGAAAAGTAACCAATTTCTGTAGGGAACGCAATTTTTCGTTCCCTACAGAAATATATCATTTAATGACAAATGGAAATGCTATAATTATGCTATCTGATCAATTCAATAAAAAAAAGAGGGTTCGTCTGATACCCTCTTTTCTTTAATTCTTTCTCGAATTTGAAATATTCGTTTTCAAACTCGAAAAGCTATTTTATTTCATCAACAACATTCTTTTGACGGCATGAAAACTATCTGTTTCTATTCTGTAAAGATAGAGTCCACTCGCCACGCTATTTCCATTGTTATCAGTGCCATTCCACAAAACATTGTGTTGACCTAAAAGCATGTCTTGGTTTAAAAGGTTTTTTACTAATTGCCCTCTAATGTTAAAAATAGACAGCTTCACAAATTCATTGTTCGTGATAGAAAAGCGGATGGTTGTTTCTGGGTTAAAAGGGTTTGGAAAGTTTTGCTCTAGAGAGTTTACCAAAACAGGTACATGAATTTCAATATCAGGGGTCCTAGGATCTGTATAACTAGCTGTTTTGCCTAAATTACCTCTAAAGGTGTTCCATGCTGGAGACAATGCATATCTTTTTGTATCAATATAGTCTACACCGCTCGACAATGTTACTAGTATCCCACCTTTGCCAGGGTCAAAACTTCCTATCCATGGAGATCTACGTATAGGAGTGTTTGTAAGCTTTAGAGGATAGCCTCTCAATGAGGTACCATCTAATTTGACAACATGTAAATTTCCATCATTGTCGCCAAAAACAATCTCTTTAACTCCATCCACATCCACATCAGCAAATACAGGTGATGATTCGATTCTGTTCGCTACCTTAAATGGAAATCCTGGTAGATCTTCTAGCATAACGTTTTTTACCCAGATGTTACCTGAAGTATCACCAAACACTATGAGATGGTTACCATCACCTCGTAAATCCATTACAGCAATTTCAGTTCTTACACCAAAAGGAACTGTAGTTTGTCGGAACAAAGTACCATCATTTTTGATTATCACTATAGGACAATCCGTATTTTCGTTGCCAGCAAAGATTATATCTAGTCCCGAACCACCACTTAAATTTACCAGAGTAGAGCCTACCCACGTATTTCCATGTGCCGTATATGGAAATCCTGTGATGTTTTGGCCTGTGATCGGGTTGAGGACATGTACACCTGAATTCATGATATTGACTACAATATTTTTGGATCCGTCACCGTTGACATCACCTACTGCCATTTGTGTAGTGATATTCGTTCCTAGAGAGATGGGATAGTTTTCCCAAACTGACAAATCGTGACCATTCAGCACGTATAAATTGCCATTTTGTGTGGCTACTATTATTTCATTATGCCCGTCATTGTTCAAATCAGCAATTATGGGACTAACTCTTATATTTGTCCCAGCATCAAACTCGTTTAAAATATTGCCCCTGTGATCTAAAACTATTACCTTTCCATTAGTAGTAGCTAGCACGATTTGTTGGTTACCGTTTCTTGAAACATCACCTATTGCAAATTCGGTTCCAGTATTCTCTCCAATATTTTTAGGGAAACCTTCGTCATAGACTTTTTGAGAATTTACTACATGCACTATTCCGTTTGAAACTGTAATCATCTTGTATCCGTTTCCGTCTAAATCTGCTACCATAGCTGAAGAAGGAGATTCTGCACCTAAAACAAGTGGCCAATTTGGTTTTGACATAGAAACATTTATTGTCAAAGGAATCTCTTTCGTATATGGATACATATTGGTTGCTTCTTGGTTACTTTTTATCGTTAAAGTAAATGGTATTTCGAGTAGATTGACTGATCTGCCTATATGTACGAGAATTTCATTGGAAGGATCAGCACTAGAGCCACTCATTATATATTGCGAGTACTCAAGGGTACCTTCGATAATGTTTATGTCAGGTATATCAGTGCTCAAAGTAGCAGTAGGATAAGTTGCCGTAGACCATCCTGATTCATTTTGAAGAGATATTGTTATTTTAATGGTTTCTCCGATGTTTGGGATGCCATCACCATCACCTTCATGTTCTACAACTACGGGCTCACCCCAGATAGATAAATTTGGGATAAAATCGCACATCACTGCCTTGAATGCGTTTACTTTCCCTCCACCCAACAAGCCATGATAAGCATGACCGGGTACATCTTCTGGTAAAGGATCAGCTGTATCTTTTAGTCTTTGTTTAACGTCATCTACTGTCAGATGTGGGTTCACTGCAAACATCATAGCTACTACACCAGAAACGACAGGTGCCGCCATAGAGGTACCTGTAGCAACTGCATAAGAATCATTTGTATTAGCACCATTACCAGAATAGTATGTGGAAAAGAGCTGTGTTCCTGGCGCAGAAATAGTCAAATTTGGTCCATAGCATGACATGTAATTTTTTGTGTCATTTTGGTTCAACATTGCCACAGAGATGGCATGTTCTGCATTGGCGGGCATATTAGATGGATCGTTTTCATAAATACAATTGTCCCCATCATTTCCAGCAGCTACTACGACTACAGCCCCTCTCGCTCGTGCGTAATTTACTGCATTATTAGCTGTATTAGCAGAGCCAGGACCACCCCATGAACAATTTATCACGCTAGCTCCCCTGTCTGCAGCATAATAAATACCATTATATGGGTCTTGGACTCGACCTTGACCATGCTGATTATTAGGTGAATGTCTTGTGCCGAGCAATCTAGTATATATTGCCACGCCTGTCCCACCTATATAATTATCTCCTACGGCACCTGCGAGACCTGCTACGTGCGTGCCATGTGTATTGCCTGCAAACCCCTGGTATGATTGATTATTTTGTGTGCCAGCAAAATTCCAACCCAATATATCACCATACGCACTGTCATTACCATATTGGTATCCTCCACCAGTAGGACCTGAGATCACTCCTGTCGCCCAGTTTATGGTCATACCATTTGCTTGGGGCCAATAAATGTACATGTTGTCTCGTAAATCCTCATGATTCCATTTTATTCCTGAATCTACGATACCTATCACTATAGTCGTATCACCTCGTATGTAATTCCACATGTCGGGTGCACTGATACTAGGTAAATGCCATTGCTTGTTATATTCGGGGTCATTGGGTATATAACGAATTCTGTTTATCGCTTCATACTCTGCAAAGATAACGCTGCTATCGCTCGACAATGCGGATAAAGCTGCGTCCATTTTGCTATTATCTGGAACGGTTACACGAAAGATGTTCATGGGGTATACACCATTCTCATCTTGCCATTCTTGATCTTCGACTCCAAACATTCTTTGGATGTTTGTAAAACCGTATTCATTTGCTAACGCATCAAATGAAGGAAGTCCTATTTGGACATTTCCTCTGCTGTTTGTTTCTTTGTTTATATCCCCAACTCTCGTGTTGATTGCTCTTGCATCAAAAGCTACAACAATGATATTTGGCAAATATTTCTCTTCATGAAATACTTCCAATGCGAAAATATTCATTACTAACGAGACAAACAATAATATGAAAAAAAACTTTCTCATAATAGACTCCTTTTAAAAAATTATATTATGAAAACAGTCTTTTTATATCACACATTTTTGTCAAATGTTTTTTTTGGTATCAAAAAAAATCATCCTTTTGTTTTTATTTGTTCTTTTATTTTTTTCTCTAAGTTCTGTCATTCTTTTAAAATCTTTTTCACCTTCATTATTGCAGTAATCTATCATTTCTTTAAAATGAGCAAGTTTATGTTGATGCATACAAGAAACAAAACCCATCATCAAAGAAGTCAGATAAGTTAGGCATATCTGCTGTAGTAACAAAAAATGGTGAAAAATAACCAATTTCCGTAGGGAACGCAATTTTTCGTTCCGCTATCGTATTAAAATCCAATATGTTACGAGACATAAAATTGATTCTCCTACATTAAATAGGGTTTTCGGAGGGGACTCCGTAACGGAGCTCGGATGGTCGACGACACAATCAGCACCCCCGCCCACAATCGATAAAGAGCACCCAATTTCCAATTGTCAACGGCAGTTTTAAAATGATACAAAACGGCAGTATAATTTTGATACAAAATGCCGCTCAATTTTTTGTTTATTTTATTTTTTCTTAAAACTTTTGACTTTAACGAAAAGAAAACAAGCGGAGACGCAGTTTTTTTTCGCAAGGGTGGTGTCCGCTGAGCCCGTAGGGCGATGCGGACACCACCCTTGCGAGCAAATATTTTTAATAGAGGCATATTTGTCAAGCTATTTATCATCACATCTTACCTTCTATATTTTTCAACCTATAGCTATCACCATTGAGAACTATCGGTTCACAATGGTGGAGCAACCTATCTAAGATTGCTGTAGCTATCGTTTGATCATTGAATAGGATACCCCATTCGTTAAACAATTTATTTGAGGTTATCATTAAAGACACATTCTCATAGCAACTATTTATTAATTGAAAGAATAGATTGGAATATATAGATTTAAAGGGAATATAACCCAGTTCATCTATTATAATCAAATCATTTTTCATTAGTTTTTTTATGAACTCGTTGAAATGGCCTCCTTTATCGGCGATAATCATATCTTCCATCAGGGTTTGCATGGTGAAAAATATCACTTTATATCCCTTATAAACTGCAGAATAGCCAGTCCCCAATGCCAAGTGCGTTTTACCTACACCAGGAGCACCCATCAATATCTTATTTGCCTTTTGATCGAGCCAACTAAATGTTAGCCATTCATTAACTTCTTTTCGCGTTATGCTAGTTTGGAAACGAAAATCAAATTCTTCAATGGTTCTTAGCACTGGAAAGTTAGCTAACTTCAAAAACCTTCGTACCCTTGTTTTCATACGATTTTGCATCTCTATCGTCAATAACTCTTCCAAAAAATCTAAATAGGAAAGATCATTTTGTTTTGCTTGCTCGATGATAGATAATATTTCGTTGGCTGTGTGATAACACCTTATTTCACGCAGCATATTTTGTGTTTTCTCAAGCATTTACTCCTCCGCGTTTTATTTTTTTCATATACACTTCCAAGGGTCTGTCTAGACAGGAAGAGATTGGGTGGCAATCGTCATCATATTCCAAAAAAATATCTATATTATTTAAGCAAATATCTAAAATTCGAGTTAGAACAGATATTTTGACCTTTGGTAAATCGAATATTGTTTTTTCGACTTTTTGCCAACAGCCGGGAGGATACTTATATGGCAACTTTGCTAAACCCAACAATTGATGACGTGCATAATTATGATTATCTCTCTTTATTCGATCAATTAAATTGGAAACAAAAATGCTATCAATTAAATTATCTGCAAAAGCCTCTTTTACTTTTTGCTCTACTTTTGCCATCTTCTCTGCGGGGCTGATATAATGACTTGCATCTGTGATAATCTGATAATTATCATGGTTTAT
>Ga0099364_10003633_pt1 | contig 23794 bp, 20 predicted proteins | sample TergutTh196P3_FD_73070 | JGI IMG/M metagenome (GOLD analysis project Ga0099364, IMG submission 73070) | Microcerotermes parvus P3 segment gut microbial communities from Pointe-Noire, Republic of the Congo - Th196 P3 | ecosystem: Host-associated > Arthropoda: Insects > Digestive system > Gut ...
AATATTTTTTACCATGATAAGATTCAAAAATAATATTTTTTTTATTTACCGGAAATATATAAAATATCCGAAACATTATCCGTAATATATATATAACTATAATTTCTATATATTGCATTGTTTTCTCTTTTTTTATATACTTATTTTTGAGTTGGAAATACAATTTGATAAAACTGTTGACAGGCTGATCCGGTTTCATAAGAACCTAAGTCTTCGTGATGTTTCCTTACTGATTTTTTATATTCCTCTTCATCAAATTTATATATGTTTTCTGTAAGATCATCATTCGTTTCTGCCAAAGGAAATGGCCACTCTTCAATAGGTGTATAGAACCCACGTTCAGCCTGATATTTTTTTGCATCCGGTGCATATATAAAACAAGGTTTATACATAATGGAGAAATCCCACATAGATGATGAATAATCGGTAATTAGAATATCAGAAGCGCTTAGCAATTCCTGCATATCAGGATAATTTGTAGCATCTATTATATCTGTATAAATATAGTCTATACTAGTAAAGTGATGTCCCCTAAATAAAAATACATATTTTCCCTTGAATTTATTTTCCAGATTCTTTAATAATTTTTCTATTTTTAAGGTAAAATCAAAATAATCAGTACTTCTTCTAAGTCCGCGAAATGTCGGCGCATATAGAACTATCTTTAATTCTTTATTTATATTATAGTATTCGCTAATTTTTTCTTTGTACGAATAATTTGAAAAAAATAGATCATTTCTTGGCATACCGATAGGCAAAAATTTTTGTTCTGACGCAGCCCATTCCTTTGACAGATAAATTTTAAATTTCTCACATGCTGCAATATAGTGTGTGGTATATCCTGCTCTAATTTTTCGCACAGTTAGCATAAATTGTTTTCTAGACTTATATCCAGGAGTAAAAGGGTCTTGTTTCTTATATGCACCTCCGCCATGCCATGTATTAACGACAATTTGATTTTTTCTACCTGGAAATATTGGATCTACTACCACATTACTTATGTAGTATTTTGATCTTAATGTGTGCCACATATATTTTATTGACAAATATTTAACAACTGTTATTTTTTTAAATCCATTTGGAATTAATTTTTTATTATCTAAGCACCATATATATTGATATATATTACCATATTTTCTATAAATATATTCAAACAAATATTTTGGATTACATGAATACTGACTCCCACGTTGGCTAATAAAAATGATTCGATTTTCACATATGGGAATTATATGCAATATTTTTTTTATAAAACGTAATAATATAACTATTGCTATTTCAATATACTGTATCATCTAGGTTCCATTCTCCCTTTTTCAAAATCCTTAATAATTTTATGATATACTTTTTAGTCTCTTCCTCTTTCATGTTTGGGTGACTCATTCATTCTCCAATACCAATATTCATTTAATCTCATGTCAAATGATTTATATCCTATTAATACATTATCATATACATGAACAAGCCCATAATGATTATTATTAATTTTAGGTACACCATACATTAAGATTAATATTAAAAAAATATATTTATATTTTTTTGATATAATTTTATAAATACTTGGATAAATAATCCAATATGAACAGACAAACAAAATTGCCACCCTATCAAATAATATTATCATCTCGGAACAAAATAAAAATATAAAACAATAAATATAGAATATATTAACAAATATATTTATATTTTCGTTATTTTTATACAATTTTGGATACAATAAAAATATCAGTAAAAATGATAATTGGCGTTCAATAAATCCAAAACCAAAATTATATAAAGAAATAGAATGAACACTACTATTGATATACGCAAGAGCACGTATTGCTAGACGAAAGTCAAATGTATTTCCAAAAATATATATAATATCTTTAATCCATTGAATTCTTAAAATAAAAACCACATTACCTAGTATAAACAATATAAAAACAAGCTTTCTGGAGTATTTCATATTAAGTAAAAAATATAGTGGTATAAATATAATTGATGATATATGAAATAAAGAGCCAATAATATTTATAAATATATATGGAATGATTCTTTTGTTAATACAATATTTTATTGAAATAAGAAACAATAAAATACCTTTCATATTACGAAGTAAATTTATTGATAGGCGATACCCATCAAATAAAATAAAAAATACAAAACCAAGAATAATATAATTATTAATATATTCTTTTAAAATTATATATAATAATATAATATCAATTAAGAAAGAAACAGCTTGAAAAAAAAAGTAATTTGAAGATATCGTTTTAAAAAGTGTTAAATATACATTAAATCCTGGTTCCCATAAATTATATCTTATAAATAATATCAGTCTGGATATTCCTTCAAGTAATGATGGAGCTTCTGCATATGCTGGATAATAATTTCTCCAATCATGATAAATAAACCCTCTTAACCCAATAAAAAATACAAATCCAATAAAAGCAGCATAATATTGTATATTTTTATTTAGGTGATCATTTTTATTTATTGGAATAGATTGAAAAACGATAAAAAGAAAAAATATAATGTATGGTAATGAAACTAACATAATGTTTTTTCTTGTTTCATACTATTAATTAATCTAAGGTAAGCATCTTCAAGTCCAATTTCTGCTTTCCAACCAATGGATTGTATGAGATCTATGTTCAAGTTTAAATTCAATGTTAGGTTTGTTGCGTATTCTGGGGGAATATCTATATCAAATATTACATTTATCTTGTTATTAGCAATTTTCTTTGAAATCATCTCCGCAATCTCATGTATACTGGCAGTAGTATCAGTATTAGCTACACTGTACGCTTTGCCATCATTACCTTTTAATAATACAGTTAATATCCCTGTTAAAGCATCTCGAGTATAAATACAGGGACGCCGCATTTTACCTTCAGTCTTCAAAATAATGTTTTTATTTTCTATAACATTTCTGGCAAATTGTACCGCCACACGGTTATCATTATAATCAACTCCAGGTCCCAATACTTGTACCAAACGTGCTATTCTTACTGGCACATTGTACTCATAAGCATAACAAGCACATAGGCACTCACACATCCGCTTGCTTTCTGAATAACTGCTTCGGGGATTTAAAATATCTATATACCCATAATCATTTTCTTTTATTTCCCGTGAATCGGTGATGCCGAACACTTCCAGACTTGATAAATACACAAAACTTTTTATTTTCTTTACTTTTGCGAATTCAAGCATGGAACGAGTACCACTGTAAGCTGTATCAATAGTCTCAACTGGTTTTTCGACAAACATTTTAGATGAAGTTTCATTGGCACCATGTATTACATAGTCGATATGTTCATTAATAGAAGGAAAACTTCTAATATCACCAATAACAAAATTTATTCTTTCATTTAATGTCCTAAATATTTTTTCTGCTTTATTGTAGTCTCTTATAAGTGCATAAATTGTTATGCCTGCATTTTTTATTCTATTCAAACACAAAAATAATTTTATTATCTGTGATCCTATCAGTCCTGTCGCTCCAGTAACTAATATAGATGAATTGTAGAGTCCAGAAAAATCAAAATTCTCTACAAGATAATCAAGGTCCTCCTGTAAAATTTTATCATCTGGTGATTCTTTTTGTTCCATTCTTATATCGTTTCCTTTTTTACAAACCAAAGACCTGAGAGTTTTCCCGTGCTTCATATAATGCCCTAAAAACATAAAAATCAGAAGCTGTGGTTATTTTTATGTTTTCATAATCGCCCTGTATCGTATATAACTCATGTCCGTAATATTTCATTAAAGAGGCAGAATCAATCATGTTGTTGAATCCATCTACCCGAGCCTGTAAATGTGCTTTCCATATATCACAAAATCTAAAACATTGTGGTGCTTTTGCGTGAAAACATTTCCTTCTATCGGTAATATCAGTTACCTTGCCATTATTGTTGTCTATAGAAATAACTGTTTCAATTTCCGGGGTAACAGTAATTGCATTACCATGAGTAAACACAGATTTAATACAATCTGAAATAAGTTTCTGTGTAATCAGCGGACGAACACCGTCATGTATAAGAATCACCGAATCCTCAGGAACTTTATCTTTTATAACAGAAAGTCCCCGATAAATTGATTCTTGTCCTGTATTACCCCCTGAAACAATATATTTTACTTTAGCGATATTGTACTTTTCCAAAATGATTTTTAAAGATTGTATCCATGACTCAATACAAACAACAACAATAATATCTATTTCATGATGATTTTCAAAATTTTCAATAGTATGTATGATTATTTCCTTACCAAAAAGTTGCAGAAACTGTTTTGGTTTAGAAGTATTATTCATACGATTACCTGAACCACCAGCAAAGATAATGGCAATTTTCATTCTCTTTTTTCCTTATTTATATTTTTCAGTAAATTATTTTTATTTTGAATATTGTCAAGAATATTTGTTATTTTATTCCATTCAACTGGTTCATCAACTACGTCAAAATTATCGGAAATATATCTTGGCTCTATATCTAACAATTCAAAAAGTGTGTCAAGCCTAGTATTTTGTCCTATATACCCTCCAATTTGCGGTATAATTGCGAATCTTTTCTTGAATATAATAGAAAATATGGCACAGTGATACGAATTGGTAATAACATATTCAGCATGTTTTATTAAACAAAGCCATTCAGCAATTGTCGGATAACATTTTTTATATCTATCATACTTTCCGCTGCTTGCAACATAAATGATTTCTAAGTTTCTCTTGGCAGCCCATTTTCTCATTACCTTCATATCAAAGTTATCTTTTCGATTTAACAAATAAAGAAAACAGTATCTTCCTTTCTGAACATTTTTAATATTTTCTTTTTCAAATAATTTAAGATAGTTTTCTTCAGAAAGTAACAGAGTAGGATCAGGGACACATTCTGCATAATCAAAACCTGCCTTTCGACAGATTTCAACCCCCTCTTTCTCACGTATTGAAATGTATTTAAAATTCTTTAATAAAGGTAATATATTTTTCTTATATATTTCATCGACACTATTTGCTCCAAAACTTGCCGAATATGCTATTCTTTCAACTTCTGAGGAACCAAAGTCCAGATAAAATGCCCGTATTCTATTTATTGCTCTTTTTGTTTCGACTCTTTCAACTGCAAAAACCTGATCAGAGCCTGTGATATATACATCTGCATCAGGTGGTGCTTCGACTAGTTCGGAATATGTATTATATATTTTTTCAGATTGCTTTATATATTTTCCTCTGAAATCATCAAATTGCCGATAATCATTATTTTTTTCACGATCAAAAAGAAATTTATTAATTCGATTCCTTATATTTGGTATAAGCCTTTCTTTGATACTAATAATGTAAAATAATCTATCAATAATATTTCGTGGTGTGTCAGCTTTTAAATAATTAAATTTTACCACATAAGGATCATGGCCAGCATTTTTTAGATATTCCTGCAACGCATAACATTGTAATACCTGACCATAATTATTTTTTGTTCCCCATCGTGTCATTACCGCTATTTTCATAATAATTTTTTATCTATGCATGTATTTTTTCATTACATTCAGTATTTTTACAATATTACGTCTAATATTTTTCTTTAATTTAATATTTTTTGAATACTTCCAAATATGTCTTTTTACTGATTCTTTTTTATACCAGTAATTAAAAAATTTGTTTCTTTCTTCTGGTAATCTACGTTTTGTATTTCTTAATAAACTAGAAATTTTATCAATGTCCTTATTTGTTGTTTCTATATAATTTAAACTTAAATTTTCAAAATATTTTAAACCATTATTTGTGTTAATCAAAATGATACTCACACCCATATTATCATCATATTTTGGCAATATATTTTCTATTCCCCAATAGTCACCTATTGTAATGTCGGCTCCACTTTTTAAAGGTTTTACAGGGCAATTATAGCATGATGGCCTAAGATATATATCACACAAAAAGCCAGTGAAATACGTATTTTCAAAATGGGATTCAGATAAAATATAAATGTTATCTTCTTTATCATAAAACTCAAAACTTGTACTAAAATTTTTCCAGCCAGTTTTTTTGTCACGAAAATTAATTTTATGAATTTTATGTGATAAATTAAGCGTGATTAATTCCTTAAGGTATTCCCGCCATACCAGGGGGCTTGGAACGCCATGACATATAAAATCAATACATATAAGATTATTGTAATCCTTTTGTAGAAATGATTTTAAACCGGCTATTTGACATGGTGTTCCAGAAAAAAGAACATCCTTATCATTTTCAAGAAATTCTTTTGTTTTTTTATATGTATCTCCAATAATACTCGCAACATATTTTGAACCATAAAATTCTTTTAATCCTTCTATTGTTTCTGTACAATCATGTACCACTTCCCATGACCCATTAAAGCGTGCGCCAAAAATAATTCCTTCTTTTTTTATAGTATTTTCTGCAAAAAGAGAGAAAACTCCTCCTGATGAACTATTTTTACGTATTTCTTCATCATTATTTTTCGCAGCATACATATGTAATGGATATATTGTACGTTGATTAAAAAACAATGGACAAATGTTTTTGCATTTTAAGCATTTTACACATTTTTTTTCATCTATAACAGGATATTGAAAACCTTCATTATCTTCAATCATTTCTATACATCTAACAGGACATATAGAAAAACAAGCACAACAACCTGTACATTCTGACTTTAAAATATCATTTATAGTACTATTTTGCCTTTTCATTTTTAAATACCAATTTTTTTAGAGAATTAAGAATTATTAGATGTAAACTCACAACACCTTTTAATTAAATCATCTCTTATTGATATATGATCCTCTTTATTAGTTATTACTGTATCAAAAGAGACATTTTTTCTTATTGTGTTATTTTCTGTTGTTAAAGAAAAATTTTTATATTGTATAGTATGAAGCAATTCAATTAAACCATCAAATCTATTTTTTCTTACTGAAGTAGCCTTATCTTCAAGCTGTTCACCCGTTACGAAAAGAACCGGAGTCTCAACTCCTAAACAGGGTAACGCACAATGCAGTCTACTTGTTATAACTAATGATGCTTCTGCATATTTTTGTAACAGTTTCTTGGCATAATTCATTTTTTCACTCTCTAATGCAAGAGCAGTATTTTTTTTAATTCTTATCTTATGTGTTATATATTCTGCATTAAATAGTAACTGATCGTCAAAATAACTGGAATACGTCTTATAGAATGCTGATATGTTTAGAAAAGACAAAATAATTTTTAATAACTTTATTCTATTAGCTGAAAAATTGCTATGCTGGAATGTCTTCATTAATCTCTTTACTTTATTAAAATAGATAATCCCAAAATATAAACACTTAAATATTTTTTTTATTGATAAATTCCCTTTGATATTATAAATAGAATCATAAAGGGGATCAACAAATATTATGGTGTTCTTCTTGTTTTTTGTTTTATATTTATTTCCTAAAGTAAGCGTAAGACAACCAGAAAAATAACAGGGAATACCATATTGGTTTAATAATTTTTCTGTAGCTCTGTCCCTACAACCAACAGGACCATATTTTTTTAAATAATTTATTCCATCAAAAGACAATAGTCGTGATGAATTAACTGGTGAAAAATGCATTGAGATTAACAATGGCAGAATATCATCTGATGGAGGCCATTTTTCAGGATTCCACATATACCATGCATTCATTATCATTTTTACTCTTCCAGATTCAGACTTATAATCAGCTAATTTTTCTCTGTCAATATATTCATCTATTACATCAAAAAACATCTCTCCAGCTAATGATTGAATATAATCGCCCATATTTTTTATCCCATAAATAGTTCCATTTTTTTTAGTTGCTGCAACTAATATAGCATTTTTCATTGCTTTTCTCCTTGAAGAAAAATATACTTGCTAATAATATTTTTTATTTTTCCACGTTCTTCTCTATTAAATCCTATATAATAACTAAATAAACTTATAGAAACAGCACATACAGCTGTAACAAAACATAAACGAATTATACTTTGTGTCATAGAATATAGAATTATCACTGGTAGAATAACGGATAATACAGATATTACAAGTATAGGAACTAGTACAATTCTAAGAAATTGTTCAATTGAGTAATTTACTAACCTTTTTAATATAATTAAACGTGCTATAAACGCTATAATAGCTAAAATTATAGCAATAATAAGCACTGAATATGCAGGTGCGCCTATATTTAAAACCAGCCATGATATTGGAACATTTAACAATAAAATTCCCCCTACTACGGACTGGTACATTCTTAAATTCCCTGTAGCCTGCGCCGCCGTCATTATTGGATAACTAATAGAAGTAATGAGAACATCAAATAACATCAACCTTGTAAACAGAACAGCATATTCTGGGGGATTTTTTAACCAAATCCCAAGAATCACAGGCATTTCAAGCATAAGAGGCAAAAAAAAGAGATACATCAATAAGTACGTTCCTTTTGAGCCGCGGAATATAAGAGAAAACATTGCTTTCTTTTCTCCAGCTGCAAAACACTTTATTATCTGGGGACGCATTGCTGTATTAAAATTCTGAGAAAGACTCATTGCCGCACTATCTACAGAAGCTGCAATACTGCGAGCAGTAACTACTACTGGATTAAAATATTGATTTAATAGAATATTTACTATTTGATTTTTAAATATCCTCACCGATGATCCAAACATATTCCAACCAGAAAACTTTACAATCTCTTTGAATAAATCGTAATTCCAATAAAATGAATATTTACATACTTTATACTTAGCAGTTGAAATTACTCTATAGATAGATGTATTTATTATAGTAACTATAGTCATTAATAGTCCATATAATACTAGCTTGTCCCATACAATGAACCGTAATATTAAAACAATCACCAATTTTAATGAAACCTCAACAATAGATACATATGCATATATTTTCATTTCTTCATGAGCTATAATCATCGCCATATAAGGACTGGCCAGCATACTAAATAAAAATGATATTAAGGAAAACTGGTACGCCCAAATAGCCGGTTTTTTTCGTTCTAAAGGTATAACCAATTTATTAAATACAAACCATAATCCTACTGTTTCAGCCAATATCAAAACTAATATTCCTATCAATACATAAATGGCAAGGCTCAAACTAAAAACTTTTTTTAACCGTATAAAATCACCATTTCCCAACGCAAATGAAAAAAAACGTTGGCAAGATGCTGCCATAGAGTTAGTTAGAAAGCCAGACATGGTAATCACGCCTGCTACAACATTATAAATCCCATAATCTTCAGCTCCCAAAATCTCCAAAACAATCCGTACGGTATACAAATTTATTAATAAAATCAGAATTTGTCTAAAATATAGCATAAAAGTATTTTTTGCTATACGTGTATTATTAGATGGCATATTTATTTTGGCTTATATAAACTTTGAGTATTGGTAGAAACAAAAGTAAATAAGAATTGATTTTAAATTTTGATAAAAAATGATTTATCTACATTTCCAATAAATCAGAAATCCTGTAAAAATGCATATTATTATCATTTATGTATTTAATTAATTCCACCATTCGTAAGTAAGAAATCTGATAATCTGCAGTTACTACTCGTCTGGGACGATGAGCTAAAAAAATTACAACTTTATCTTCATTTTTTACATAATCCAAAATTGAATACAAATACTCCATACTATGGTTGTAAGGACTATCATCAATCCCATGTCCAAAAACAAGATTATTATTATTGTAATAACATATAAGTTGAGAAGGATGCCTCCCTTCTGGAATAATACCACTAACACCTCTAAGTATAGAAAAAACATCAAATAATGCAGTATCAAGTTGTAAATTTCGTGAACCATAGGGGTACGCAAATGATGTCGGGGAGAAACCATATTCTGCCATTAATCTTTTCTGTGTATGTATCTCATTTTCCAGGTAAGCGTCAATACCATAATCTCGAACATAATCGGTTGCACGAGCATGAGTTGAACTATGATGACCAAATTCATGCCCATATTCCTGCATTCTTTGTAGTTTATTTATTTGACTGCTGTTATATGTATGAAAACGATCTAAAAAAAAGGTAGCCCGCCAGCCTGTGTTATCAAGTAAATTGTGAAGATCATACCAGTCATCAACAAACCGATCATCAAAAGTAAATACAACACCACCGCGTTTTATTACTTCAATTGGAGGAGCATGTTCTAAACCATCCTTTGCCAATATCTGCCACTCGGTTCCATCAAATATATACGAACATTTGTCTGTGCTGTTATAATATGCCCAATTATGCAAGGGTTCACCTTTGGTCTCAATGAGTTCATCTTCATCTGGAAATTCGCCTTGCCAAACTATGGAAACTCCACTCTTGGCAAGAAGCTGCCAACTCGTACCATCATAGATGTAAGCGTTTCCGGTGATTTTGTTGAAATATGCCCAATTGAGTTTAGCTCCTGGAGGAGCAGCATCCAATTCGCCCTGCCAAAGTATAGAAGTGCCGTCTTCCCCCGCATCACCTTTAGGCCCTTGCGGACCTTCGGGGCCAACCTTTCCGTCTTTTGCAAGTATTTGCCACTGATTACCATCAAAAACAAATGACATCTTTTCAATGCTGTTGTAATATGCCCAGTTTAATTGAGGGCTGAGAGGATGATTTGTCATTTCTCCCTGCCATTGAATAGAAACACCGTTTACACCGTCCGTACCTGCAGCGCCATCTTGAACTAACAACCGCCAGCTTCTGCCGTCATAAATATAAGCATTGCCAGTGGTGGTATTGTAATATGCCCAATTTTCCACCGCTCCGGTAGGGGCGGAGCTATATTCGCCCATCCACACGATGGAAATACCGTCTTTTCCCGAATCGCCTTTGTCTCCTTTATCACCCTTCTCGCCTTGAATCCCTTGTGATCCTTCAGGCCCTACCTGTCCTTCACAGGTAGTAAAAACCAAGATGAGAACTACCAGATTTAAAACAAAACGACTATAGTATTTATTCAAATTTTTTCCCCTTAAAAAATTGTTAGTTAAACATGATATTATCAATATCGTCTTCTAATATCTTAACCGGATTATTCTGCAACCGCTGCCAATTAACTGACAATGCAAGCCGTTTCCGTATATCATCTGTTATTTTTGCCTTAACCTCGTCATTTTTTTCACCAAACAATTCCTGAAAAAAAGAAGATAACTTATCTCCGACATCTCCCGGTTTACAATCAAGAAAAGCCAGTAATTCACTAATCCTATCTCTAACAAATGTTACTTCGCGGGGATCATTACAAGTACCCGATGAAACGTTCAAGTTCAAACTAAAAAAATAAGGTAAGACAAGAGAAACAGCATGACCATGAGGAACCCCAAGCAAAGAAGTAAGCCCATAGGAATAAGCGTGTGCTGCAGTTGTAAAACTTATATTAATAGCCCTGCCGGCCAAATTTGCAGCAAGCATTACTTTATTTCTTGCCTCTAAATTATCTTCAACTGCCAGCGGTAAGTAACGCCACAACAATAACAGAGCCTCTTTAGCATAATTTCTCGACTCTTCGGTTGATTGTACACTCCAATAAGACTCTATAGCCTGACATAATGCATCAGCCCCGGAACAGGCAGTCAAATAACGCGGGCTTCCATAAGTAAGCGATGGAATAAGCAAAACATAGTTGGGGCAGATTGATTCATGACTTACTGAGTATTTACATCCGTCAATGTAAACAACTGCAAAATGGGTTGCCTCACTGCCGCTCCCCGCCGTTGTAGGAATGGCTATTAATGGTATGTTTTGCCTGGGATAAATCTTGTTTGATTTTATAGCCTCACTCAAACTCATATCAAGGTTCGTATAACATCTTATTAACTTAGCCATATCAATTACGCTACCGCCGCCAATTGCTATAATAAGACCTATTTCAGCATCACGGCACAGGTTAAGGCCTTTTTGTAATTCTGCTACTTTTGGATTTATGCTAAAATCATGGTAAAAGACCAGACTATATTGGCCAAATAATCGGTCAATTAATGTTTTGGCTCCGCATGTCTCATATGATGAAGAACCTGATACTACAAGTATCTTTCCGGGCTGCAGGCGCGCCACTTCATCAGTAATACAGGAGATATTTTCTTCAAAATAAATTTGTTGTTTCATGAATTAAGTTAATGTACTATTGAAACTTGTGTATGGGGAAATTTTTTAAACTATTTTATTTGCAAAACTTCATCTACCGGCAAACCAGTAATTTCGGATATGCTATCTGCATCCATGCCTTTTTCTTTCATGTTTTTTGCAATTTTTACTTTTTCTTCCAGCCTGCCTTCTGCCCTGCCTTCTTCTTTACCTTCCATTAGCGCAGTCTCAATAACGGTGTCATCGTCAGTTTTAGCCCTGTGGTATCTTTCGTAGGCTTTACGCTCCTCTGCCGTCATCTTCAGCATATCAAGCTTTGTCCAGGCCGCTTTTATTCCGGCGGCATTAAAATCAGGCTTTATAGTATCCTTCTTAAGCATATAGACCCATTCGTCAAACCTGCTGCGTATCTGCTCGTCAAACATCTTCGGCAGAATTAAATAATACTCAGGGTGTATATCAACCTTGCTGTTTTGCGAAGGCGTTAAGCCGTAAGCCTGAGAAAAGGGGATTGTTTCATCAAAGTGGCTGCCCTTGAAACCGGACAGCTTCGCAGTAAACAGGTAATCGCGTTTGGCGCCAAGTTCAAAATACGCTATGCTTATCATGTAAACTTTCTTTACATCGTACCTGCCGCCAATTGAAACTTGTTCGACAATGGCTTTGCTGGTGTCATAAAGTACTTTGCCAAAAAAATCCACTTGCGTGGCAAATTGGATTTCAAATATAGCTAATTCGTTTTCATCTATCCTGGCTTTAAGATCTACGTGGTTTGTCTTTAATTTCAAATCGTCTTTATTGCTTTCGCTTTCCAGTATTTCCAGGACTGTAACATCCCTGCCAAGAAGTTCTGTAAGAAAACCGCTCAAGACATCAAAATTGGTCTTGTCGCGTAATATGGTTTTTATAGCGTAATCGAATGATATTATCGGTCTGTTTTCCATAATATTACCTTATATATCAATAATATCACAATATTCACTTTTGATCAAGCCCTGTATTAGTAATGAGTAAGATAAAAAAGTTAAGTCTTTGCCAAAAATTTCATAAAAGCATTTTTATTTTCTACAGGAGATGTCTTTGGCCTACCCAAATCTTTGCGGGCTCCTTTTTTAACCAGAATTTCCAGCATGACAGGGCCTTTGTCCAATGTTTCTATTGATTGAAAGAACGAAATAATCCCATCCACACTGTCCGCTTTAGTAGCAAAAACATACCCTAAAGATTGAGCCAAAGTTTGTATATCTATTTCTCCGGCAACAGTCGGTTGGCCCCCTACAGAGTCATGCGCCATATTATTAAAAACAATATGCACATAATTAGAAGGTTTGCGGCTGCCAATAGAAGACAAACCTCCCAAATGCATTAGCATGGCCCCGTCCCCGTCAAAGCAATATACTTTTCTTCCCGGCTTATTCAAAGCAATTCCCAACGCAATTTGTGATGCATGCCCCATAGAGCCGACTGTCAGAAAATCCTGATTATGCCCCTGTTTTTTTTGTTCGCGCAGTTCATACAATTCCCTGGAAATCATCCCTGTCGTGGAAACAACAATATCGTCTACTTCTAATCGTTCAATAACGGTTTTGATAGCATTTTCCCTGCTTAAAGACGCTTCATTTTCAATTGTTCTTTTAGATTCATAAATGGAGAATGTTTCTTTTTGTACAACAAGGGCAAAAGGCGCATTTTCTTTTATAAAATAAGAAGATACTCTTTCCAATTGAGAAGGGATATTCTTTTCATCTTTATCTAAAACCAAATACGGAATTCTCATTGCATCAAGCATTGGAAGCGATACTTCCCCCTGTGAAATATGCTGGGGTTCGTCATGCGTACCCGGTTCACCCCGCCATCCGATCAGCAGTAGTAAAGGTATTGAATAAACCTTTATATCCGCCAGTGAAAGCAACGGATTTACGGCATTGCCAAGCCCGGAATTTTGCATATATACAAGGGGGATGCCGTTAGTGGATAAATGATACCCGCAAGCTAACCCTATGGCCGAACCTTCGTTGGCGGCAATTATATGATCCTTATCCGGGACATTATCGGTAATGTATGCGCAGAAATCCTTGAGTAAGGAATCTGGAATCCCCGTAAAAAAACCAATTCCATATTTAGATAATTGTTCGTAAAAAAAATCAGGTCTAAGCATTTATTCTATTTTGTTCCGGGGATTAATTCCAAAACTTCTTTTATAGGCATACAAAATTCTTTCGATGCCTCATAACACCTTTCATTAATCAGAATAGATTTTGCCGTGTTAAGCATTGCCGGGTAAGAACTTCTAAGCAGATGGTTTGCATAGATTACAATGTTTGCACCCCACTCTACAAATTCGCTTTCTTTAATATGATTAAAAGTTGAAGGTACAACAACTATTGGGATCAATTGGTTTTTCGCCCTGAGTATTTGACAAAATTTCTGAATGTCTTCCCCTGTCTTTTCCTTGCTGTGTATCATGATGCCGTCTGCCCCTGCTTCAATATAGGCAAAAGCCCTTTCTACGGCGTCACTTACAGGTTTGCCGCAAATCAGGCTCTCTATACGGGCGATTATCATAAAATCATCTGTAATCTGACTGTTCTTTCCTGCTTTTATTTTTTCGCAGAACTCTTCAATTGTTGCTTGTTCCTGTTCTACCTCCGTACCAAACAAAGAATTCTTTTTTAAGCCTGTTTTGTCTTCGATAATTATTGCGGATACTCCCAGCCGTTCAATGGTTCTGACTGTAAAAGCAAAATGTTCTATCTTTCCTCCGGTATCGCCGTCAAATATTATCGGCTTTGTTGTACATTCCAGTGTGTCATTCAATTCATGTAAGCGTGTTGTTAAATCGACAGCTTCAATATCAGGTTTGCCTTTAACCGTTGAATCGGCCAAACTGCTTGACCACATCCCGTCAAATTCTTTTTTTACTCCGTTAACTTCTACCGAAGTGTTTTCTATAATAAGCCCAGTCAGCCCGCTATGCGATTCCAGGATACGTACTATAGGCTTGGCGTGTAATAAGCGTCTTAACTGCTTCAACCGGATATCAGGGGTTGTACCTATTTCCTTTAACCGCTGGTTCAAAATAGTAGATGAAATTCCCTTTGTGTAGGGAACATCTATCACTTTTCCGCCCCATTCAGCAATAGTGTCAATAACCTGCTGCCTGACATTTTTCTGCACACCCTCTTTCCAGTCATCGCCATGTACGACAAAATCGGGCTTTATGGATAACAGATTAGGTCTATAGTCTAAAGTGCTTTGCGGGATAACCTGAGCAACACCCTTTAGATTTTCAACTATTAGTTTTCGTTGTTCGAATGATAAATAGGGCAAACGTTTATAACTGGCAATTGCCTTGTCTGTTAAAACGCCGACTGTAACACTGCCGTACTTTGTCGCTTCATTAATAATATTCAGATGCCCCGGGTGGATAAGATCGGCGCTCATTCCTACATATACTGTTTTCATTATTTTCCTGCTTCTATATCCCGATTGTATATTTCATTCCAGTATTTGGTTCTACCAAGAAATTTTCCACGATAAAATTAACATCGCCGCCTTCAATACCATCGTTTAACCTAACGATAATGGTCTGTGTACTTTGCGGTCTGATGGTATAGGGGCTAAGAGTAAAATTTCGTAAATATGTTAATCCGAAATCATGCTCGGCTTTTCTTAAATGGAAAACCAAGTCGGATTTATTATTAAATGTTATCCGCGCTGTATTATCGGTTCTTCTAACGGTTATTTCTACAGCATTTTCAAAAAGTTCTCTTAGGTATAATTCTTTACCTATGATATATTCCTGAAAATATACCGCCGTACGCCTTTCCATAAATGCCTCGTGAATGGCTTCCGGTGTTGCGCTACGGGCGAATACAAGCGTCATCGTCCGGTGTTCCCCGCTGGCAAAAACCCGCATGGGTGCGTGAATATCGGAATTGCCTAACATGGTAAGGTTTTTTTCCAAGGCCCACTGATGCGCTTCGATAGAATAGACGCTGCCATTAACTACTTCGATACCGTGCATCAAACCCTGCTCCAAAAGTTGTGTGTGTTCCGGCCACCACAGGGTAACATCGGGTTGTTGATTTTCCCAACCGGGATGATTCCAGAATATAAAAGCATTTTGTGCGTTGGCAGCGCGAAAAACATCCATGTAATCACGCTTGTCCAATTCATCAACATCAGTAAGGAAAATAGCGTTGAAGTGTCCCGGAGGCATCGGGCGGGTAATCTCGGCGCCCCTGATTACAATAATGCCCCTGTTTCTAGCCTGGGCTATTTCATAGGAGCGGTTATGCGAAACACCGGAAATGTGCGGACGGTATTCAATGTGGTCGGTGATTGCTATGGCATCAAGTCCTTCGCGGAAGGCCTCGTCTACACGCACGGTAGGCCATACAGTCCCATCAGAGAAGACTGTATGTATATGGAAATCGCATTTAAGTGTTATATAGCCGTCCAGGTTGGGGATGTCAATTTTACCCCGCGACTGTGCGAATAACGGCAGTGTTAGAAAGGTTGCTAAAATTAGTAATATAATTTTTTTAGTATTCATTGTGTTTTGTTTCCTTTAAAACAATGTATTGCCATATTTGAAGGCTTTACACCCCAATAATCTCCAGAATCAAATCATCCATAGCTTCTTCTGCGTTTTTTCGCAGTTGAGCTTTTTTTATGTTGCTGGACAGAATATGCCGTAAATCGCTGGTACTATTCATAGGTATCTATCAGCACATCTATTTCCGCAACAAACCGTTGTTTCATTCCCATTAGGTTTTTAACCATCGCATTGCCGGGTATCGCTTCTGCCGGGCACTCAAGGAATAGTTGATAGGGCATTAATCCTAGGCTGTCGCAAATATGCTGAATAACTTCCGGCGAAGGGAAGTTTTTACCGTTTTCCACAGCATTCAGGTAATTGGGCGAAATATTGACCATTTCAGAAAGTTTTATCTGGCTTATCTCCCTTTTTTTCCGCCAGTAACGAAGATTCTCGATAAAAACCTTTTGAAAATGGGTCATATACCAAAAATTCGGACACACCAAAGCCAAACCGCTCAAAAAACGGCTTTTTTACCATATATTAAGAAAACCCTGCCGCCGCCGAAACAGGCTGGTCGGATTTACGGCTGTAGATACCTTCCATCTATGCAGCCACTTTCATACTCTTAGACCATGTCAAGAGCTTATTAATAATATATTAGACCATATTATGAACATTTAGACAAGTGTTTATAAAGTATATATCTTACTATTTGATGTAAAAGTGCATAAATTCTCTGTGAAAATCTATTAAATCTTGAAAATGCATGAAAGCGACTAATATGGAGTTAAGATAATAGACCACAAAACGGTCTATTAAAAGGATCAATTTATACTATTATTACATGGTTAAGAAAACTATCTCCCAAATATTCGCGGAAAACGTAACTCGTTATCGAAAAAAACTAGGGCATTCCCAATACGATTTGGCATTTATTTCTGGTATAAGCAGAACCATGATTAGCCATTATGAAAGAGAAGGAATGCTGCCGCCGGCTGATCGCTTGGAGATATTGGCAGATTCTCTAGCCATTCCCGTTTACAAATTGTTTATAGAGCATCAAGAAGAAAAAAACCTGGAAAAAGGGTTATCTGACATTGATCCCAGAAGTGTGAAAAAACTTCGAGATATTCTCTCGCTTCCTGCAGAAGATCGTAACGATCTCTATCGCATACTGAACAAAATGCTCCGTAAAAATCAACTAGAAATGCAAAATATGAATATGAATTAGTGAAGTCTTACCGTTTCCCACAACATTCAGGTAATTGGGCGAAATATTAACCATTTCAGCAAGTTTTACCTGCACACCAAAGCCAAACCGCTCAAAAAACGGCTTTTTTTCCATGTATTAAGAAACCCCCGCCGCCGCCGAAACAGGCTGACGGGGTTTGCGATTGGGATGCATCACATCCACCGGCACTGTCATTCCCAGAAACCTGCGCCTTTTACACACAAGTGTCTGGCTTTCTATCCAAAAACAATAATTTATACATCTAATTAGACATATATTATGTTTATTATATCTAAACAGACAGATTAATCAAGTGCCTTTCAGTCGATTTGGACATATTTTCTGTTTTTTTCTTACATAATATTTATAGATATGAATGATGATGTTTCCATTTTTTGGGAAAACGTAAAAAAAGAGATAAAATTACAAAATACTACACAAGAATGGGTCGCCCACAATTCCGGTATCAGTTTTAACACATTTCAGGGGTGGATCTCAAAAGGTATATATCCAAGAGTAAACGAAGCTATACGCATAGCTGTTTCACTGAATACATCAGTTGAGTATTTGGTTAATGGTGCAGTCCAAAATAATAAAAAATCACTGGAAATTATTTGCCATCATCTGCCCAAGATTCAGGAACACTTAGATCACATAAAAGAAGCTGTAAAAAACCTTTAAAAAAGTCTTCATTCACCCAATATTTTCCAGGTTAAAGTTTACTGCACGTGCTAATGATGAAAAAAGTTTGAGCGATGAGTTAAGGTAAGCGCGAAAAGGGTCGCCGGTAACTGCCGGGTCTTTTTCATTTTCAGCAGGGGGAAACAGGAAACCAGCGACTTCTTTTACTTCGCTGTTGGCGATGCGCTGTGTAATGTCGTCCAGCTCTTTGACAACTTTGCTCCGTTGTGATGGATTCAGATCGCGCTTTAACGCCCGCCGTGCAATATCTTCCCCTTCTTCGGCAGCATCCCTGACATTTCCAAGCCCGCGCTTTAAAACAGAAACAGCGTTTTCGTAATGTTCCGCCCTTTTTCGCTTTTCTTCCAGGTTGTTAAAATCTGTTTCTATCCGTGAAAACGCCGTTTCCAGCCGATGGTCTATTTCATCCCGGCGTTCCGGCAAGGCAAGAAGTGTTTCTATACTCCCCGGCTCCAGTCCCGCTATCGCGAGGCCGTCCTGAAAAAGACCGAAATTACGCGCCCCACCGTTTTGTACGCGATGTTCGCGGAAACTGTTTTCGAACCAGGCGGCATAGAGGGAAAGCCGCCGGTCGGTGAGAACCTGCCCGCCGGAAGCAGAAAGGGCCTTAAAAGGAAAGCCGTCCCGCAAGGCTCGTACTACCCATGTTTCGGACGGGTTAAGGCGGTTCGAGGCGGCATTGGAAAGCTCCTCAAAACGCGCGCCCCGGAAATGTGTTTTCAAGTCCGGGAAAGCGAGATCCAGACCTGCAATCCAAATCTCCTGAGCGCCAAGGCTGCGGGAGAAATCCCAGGCAGTAGTCGCTACGGAACCGCCCGTTCCAAGTCTGCCCTTGGGATCAACCCGATCTTCGATAAACGCTCCGAGCGGGAACATTGAGCCGCAAAGGAAAATATCCCTGAACGGCAGACACAGGGCAGGCGGGTATACCGCAGATTCGGCAATGAGCACAGAGCGTCCACTGACACAGCGGTCCAAATGACGGCTGTTCCAAAATTGAGGGTCTACCGTCAGGACAAAATCCGGCTGGATACCGTTATTAACAAAAAAGCGCAGGGAAGTATCCACCGCCACAACAACGCATCTGCGGTAAATGTCGTGTAACAATGGCCCTGCCTTGTCAAGGCTTGGTCCTGCGGCGGCAAGAAAAACAGGCAGGGGATTGTCCGCGGCGGCGAGTCCAGCAAGATAGGAAACTCCGGGACGGTCGCGGATGGCGCTCATGTTACGCGAAAGATTGCGCACCCATCGCCGCCCAAACCGCTTGAGGGTAGCCATGTTAACATCATCCTTCATTGTCCATGTACGAATACGGTCTTCCACCGCCCTGTACCACTGTTCATCAAGAGAAGTAAGCGCCCTGTTGCGGATAACAAAGGGGGCGGGCTTTTCATCGGTATTATCCACGGAAACAAGCTTGCCCGCTATGTCAAGAGCGTTGATTATCCCCTCCCCCGCTTCGCCAAGAACAAAAATTATATTTTTTCTAGAAAGGAAATCATTTAAATCCATGAGTTCCAGCGCCCTGTGCAGCAGGTTTTTATATTTTTCTACAACAATGACCGGCCGTTCCAATTTGGCGGCAGCCTGTGCGGCGTAACCAAGACCAAACCCAAGAACAATGACAGGGCCATTGCCGACAGCGGTTTCCGCCAGACGCTGTCCTTCCCGTACAGGGTCTCGCTGAGAATGAACATGAATTCCTTTGACACAAAGAGAAGGGTTCCCCGTGGGTGTAGTTTCGATCTTAATATCCGACAGAGCGAGAATATCCCCGCCTTCCGAAATAATTTCTTCCAGAAGGCCGGGGTATCGTTTTAATAAAATTTCCCTGTTGCTTTCCCAAAAAGACACGGCTGAATTCATGTCTATTCCAGTTCCAGGATAATCGACATGCCGCCTGTAACCGGAGTCCCCGGCGGCGGGCTTTGGCGGCGTACCCAGCCATCGCCGCGAATCTCCACGTCTATGTCGTCACGTAATAAAAGGGGAAGCAGCAGGCGTTTGGAAACACCTGTGAAATTCGGCACATGGCTGCCAATTGCGGGAACGCGACCGGCGGGAATGTTTATAGAAGAAGGATGATAAATCTGCGGGTTGCGTCCGCGGGGAATACCAAGGTAATCGATAAGGGATTCTGCCGCTTCCCGGATAGCAGGCGCCGCGATTCTGCCGCCAAAAATTTCACCTTGCGGCTTGATTATCACAAGGTACAGTATAAGCGAAGGAGATTCTGCCGGAAGGAGGGCAATAGTGCTGGCGATAAAATCGGTATCGGAATACCTTCTGGTCGCGGGATCTATTATCTGAGCAGTGCCGGTTTTTACAGCGAGGGAAAGGTCCTGAACAGCGGCGCGCCATCCGGTACCAATGCCGGAAGCAGCGTCTACCATGTAGGAACGCATCGCCCTCGCGGTGTCCGCCCTAAGGATACGGCGATTCGGGTTTCCTTCCCATTCCGTTACGGTACCGTCGGGAGCGATAATTCTGGAGATTATTCTTGGGGAAACCAATATACCGTCATTAGCAATGGCGCTTGCCGCCTGAAGCATCTGGTACGCAGAAACCGCTACTTCCTGCCCGATTGCCAGAGTAGGCTTTGAGCGATCAGACCAGGAATCATAATGTACCAGATAACCGGCTGTCTCACCGGGACTGCCGGCGCCCGTACGGGAACCAAAACCATAATTGTTTAAAAAATTATAAAACTCGCTGCTGCTTAAATGGTCGGAAGCAAAAGCGGTACCGGCATTGCAGGAGTGAACAATTATGTCCCTCACTGTTACCCTGCCATGAACACCAAGGCAATGTATAGGACTTCCGCGGGGCGGTATATAAACACCGGTACAATTAAAAACAGAATTACCCGAAATAGCGCCGGAATCCATCAGCGCCGCGAGTGAAAAAACCTTAAACACAGAGCCGGGTTCATAAGCCCAGATGACAGGCCTGTTCATCCGGCTTATCTCATCCGATACGCGAATGTTATTCGGATCAAAACCGGGCGTGGACGCTGAGCCAAGAATATCTCCGCCTCGGGGATCCATCGCGAGAAGCATTACCGCTTCCGCCCCCGTTTCGTTCATTGTTCTCTCAGCGATCCGCTCCAGAATATGCTGTACATTTGTATCTATAGTTAACATTATCCGGGAACCCTTGCCGTCAGTTTCAACCCCGTCAAGAATGTTGTTAAAGGCAAATTCTATTCCCTCAAGCCCCCTGTTTCTGTCCCCCACAAAACCAATAACCTGGCTAGCCAAGTTTCTTTCAGGGTAAAGCCTGCCAACAATAGGCTGAACCATTACACCCCTGATTCTTTTTTCATTAATCACAGCGGAAAGCCGTCTTGCCGTAGAGTCCTCTATCTGTCTCTTTAAATAAAGAAAGTTTGATTCAGAGGAATTTATCCTTTCACGGATATCAACAGAAGGTATTTCAAGGATAGGTTCAAGCTCATTTGACAAAACATCAATATCCTGTATCGAGGGACGCCAAATACCGACATCCGCGAATCTAATTTGAAGGGCAAGATAACGGCCATTTCTATCCAGTATAGAACCACGTTCAGGAACAGTTATACTTTGACGGGGCGGGGAAACTTCACCTTTGATCATCAGGGCGCCATAATAAATAAGCAGATACACGGCGAAAGAGACAAAAAACACGAAAATAACAATATACCGCCGTTTAAGATTCATCTAATACCCCAATACTTTACCTATTATATTATCAATCGGAATAGAACCGTAAGAGCGTGAATCATAGGAAGCTCGCTCGTTATCACCTTCCGCAAAAAAGCCTTCTTCTGTCAGTTCGATACAACGTTTCACAGCCAGTTCCCCGGATGGAGTATAAAAAACTACCACTTCTCCCACTTTAGGCTTAGCCCAGCGAATCAGGTATTTTTGCCGCCACGGCAGCCGCAATCCATACCTTAAACGGCTGATAATCAGGACAGCACCGTTCTGAATAGCCGGTTCCATAGACTGTCCCTGCGCTATCATAAAATCAAAAACGAACAATTTTAAGATAAACGCGGCTGCAATAGCCCATAAAACAGCTTTTGTCCCATTCATATATAATCCCTAACACTTTTTCTGTCGATAAGCACAGTATGGCAGCAATAATAGAAAATCAACATATTGCGAAACGAAGCAAATACTCATCCTCAAGACTTACTAATAAATCGGCAAGTTTTAATTCAGTGTTTATGAACCAGTTTAAGCAGGAACCGGTTAGATCTAAAAAGAGGGGGCCTGCTTCCTTATTCACTTCCAAGGCTATAAAGCGTAAACCGCAGACCCAAAAGGCAAAACACAGGGTAAGACCTCAGACGGACAGCCATCCGCAGGCAGACAGGCAAGGGCGGGCAAGCGGGTTCAGCTTCCCCATCCCTTCGGTGGCGACTCTCGCGGTGGTCGCCGGGACCGTTTTAATAGCCCTGGCTGGATTAAGATGGGAAAATCTTAACATAAAAGCCCCTGAAAATTATGCTTTTCAGCCTATTACAGAAGATGCAGGACGCCATACAACGCAATACGCCGCGACCGGAGTTTCCAGCATAGTATCACCTTTCAGTATTCCCGAACCCCCTCCTGAACTGGAAAACGACCCTCCGGTGCTTTCTGTCGCTCCGGATACTACAGAAACTGACAATAATATCAGTGAAGAATCCCAGGATTTAATGATTACCTTTATGTGGCAGCAGTACAGGGTACAAAGAGGCGATTCAGTTTCCTCAATTGCCCAAAGATTCGGGGTTTCCATTGGCGCCATTATCGCCTCCAACGAGATTCGCAACGCCAGACGCCTGCAGGAAGGAGCTGTTCTGCGGATACCAAATATTGACGGAATTCCATACACCATCAAAACGGGAGACAGTCTTTCCAAGATTTCCGCTTCCTTCAATGTACCATTGGATGTAATCCTTGACGTAAATGATATTAAAACCGATGTTATCAGGTCGGGAGAGACCATTTTTATCCCCGGAGCACGGATGAATGACATGGATCTTAGGTTAAGCCTGGGAGAAATGTTTATCTACCCTGTTCAGGGCAGACATATCACCAGCAGGTTCGGAATGCGCAGAGACCCTATCAATGGGGCGCTGAATTTCCACACCGGCATTGATCTTCGCGCGAATATCGGCACGACAGTCATGGCTGCTATGGATGGAGTCGTATCTGTAACCGGGGAAAACCGGCTGTACGGAAAATATATTATTTTGAGCCACA
>Ga0099364_10003634_pt1 | contig 23794 bp, 21 predicted proteins | sample TergutTh196P3_FD_73070 | JGI IMG/M metagenome (GOLD analysis project Ga0099364, IMG submission 73070) | Microcerotermes parvus P3 segment gut microbial communities from Pointe-Noire, Republic of the Congo - Th196 P3 | ecosystem: Host-associated > Arthropoda: Insects > Digestive system > Gut ...
TCTGTGCAGGCCGCTCTGTTTGCTGTGCTTATTTTTCGACACCCATTTGTTAACAAAATGTTCACAGCTTACCTCTTGACAATTCTTAGCTGGACTCCTGCGGGAGTGGGGCTTTGGACGTAGGACGTAAGGACGGAGGCATTGGTGCGGGATGTTCCAGGCTTTGTTTATAAACGATAGTGTAGGCACGCGTTTTATGCATACTTGCAGAGATATACAAGGAAAGAATACCTCGTTTCCCGTCCAAAGCCCCACTCGCGCACGAGGGGGGAAGGGGGGTGTCCCTAGCGACCGGCCTATTGCACAGCTCGAAATTATTAAACCCGGCCATTTCCGATTATTGCTTTGCCGCGCCATTTTCCGGCCCTGTAATATACAGTTGTTATTGCGCAGCCGATGAGCATTGAAATCACAAGCGACGTGAAAAGTGAGTTCGGATGACCGTTCGGGTGCGCTTCCGACCTGGTCAGGTACGCCATCAGGTAAGAAAGCGGCACACGCATGATAACATGGTTGAACATTGCTATCCACATCGGGCCTATGGAATCCCCGGCGCCGCGCATGACGCCCATCCACGTCCCGGACACGGTCAATACAAGGTAAGCCGGCACCATTATGCGGACAAATGTCATGCTCATATTGATAATCGACTCCGTCCTGGTGAACAGCCCCAGCATATGCCGCCCGAACAGCAGCATCGAGATGACCATCACCGACGTGAACGTAAAGCACATCAAAAATACCGTAATGCTGCCCTTCTTCACTCTATCCATATTGCCGGCGCCGATATTCTGGCCGGTGTACGTCGAAGCCACTAACTGAAACGTCATGCTTGGGATAACCGCGTAGGCGTCAAGCCTTTGCGTGACGGTTATGGCAGTGAGTATCGTCTGACCCATGCTGTTGACCAACGCCTGGACAAACATGGTCGATGCAAACATGACGCCCATCGACAGCGCGTTTGGCCCGCCGAGATGAATGAGCTGCCTTACTATCCGCCGTATGGGACGCAGCATATGAGCGCGGATCAGGACGACATCGCGCATCGTCATTATCTTTACAAAACAAACTATAGCCGCCAGAAACTGAGATATAACAGTGGCTACAGCCGCGCCCGAAACACCCATGCCAAACCCGGCAACGAAAAGAATATCCAATCCAATATTGAGGATGACCGTCAACAACAGCACGATCAGCGGGAAGACTGACTCTCCCAACCCCCTGAGGATCGCCGACAAGCAGTTATAAAACCCGTTGCCTACCGAGCCAAGGAAGAGGATCGTAAGATAAGCCCTTGCCATAGCAGCCGCTTCAGGCGGAGTATTGGACAGCCGGAGAAGCGGCATCGTCAGCGGCGTCGCTACAGCGGTGATGAAAATGGACACTAACGCAATCATTGTGATGGAGTTTCCAACAGACACCCCTAAGCTGTCATAATCCTTCGCCCCAAAGTACTGTGAAACCATGACCGTCACGCCTGAGCCGATGCCCATGAAAAGCACGAGAAACAAGTTGTATGGAGGCATGGAAGCGCCGATTGCCGCGAGGGCGGCGTCGCCAAGCTCACCCATATAGTTTCCAACGACCGCCGCGTCCGCAGTCGTGTAGAGCAGCTGCGCAATATTCCCGATGAGCAGCGGGACCGCAAACCTGAGAAGGCACGTAAAGGGGCGGCCCGTAGTCATATCCTGCGCGCCAAACATCGCCTTGAATTTACTAAACATTTTCAAACTACCGTTCCGGGTTTTACCCGCTCTTAATCAACGCAAAATTTTTGCATCTATTCAGTCCCGGCGAGGAAGGCGTTTATTTTGCTTCCGACAGCGGAGCATGGATGCGGAGCGGCGCTCAGTAGAGGCATGGATGTCTCTCCTGAGCGAAAGGAAGCAAAAAAACGTCTTTCGAGCGCAAGGGACTGAACACCTACGATTCTTTTTATTCAGCATAACATAACGCCGGCCTGTTTACAATTGACAATTCGCGATCAATAAATAAAAAATGTTGTTGTTTTGTCATTGAAAATTGTGTATAATTCTGTAACAACAACAAAGCAACAGTAAAAACATAAACATATAGGAGGATTTGCAAATGCTTACAGCGAAACAAAACATGCTAGAAGTTATCAAAGGCGGCAAACCGGAACGGTTTGTAAACCAGTATGAAGCCATCCACCTGCTTTTTCATCCCTACTTTATGTTCAACAACAACCTGCTGCTGCAAAAGGGCGGGCCGGATGTGGTTAATCCATGGGGGGTGACGATGTCGTTCCCGGCCAATGTGCCCGGCCAGTTCCCCGTCCATACGCCGGACAAAATCGTCATTAAGGACATCCAGCACTGGCAGGACTACGTTAAGCCGCCCTCATTGGACTTCACCGACGAGCAGTGGGCAACTGCAAAAGGCATGTATGACGCTGTTGACGGGACGCAAGCGTATAAAGCCGCATTTGTCGTACCCGGCCTTTTTGACCAGACGCACTACCTAAACGAGATAATAAACGCGCTTATGTATTTCATAGAATACCCGGACGAGATGAGAGCGCTTATTGATTGCCTCACCGACTGGGAGCTGAAGCTTGCCGAAGGAATCTGCAAGCATCTCAAGCCCGACGCGATATTCCACCACGACGACTGGGGCAGCGAAAACAGCACGTTCCTCAGCCCGTCGATGTTTGAGGATTTCTTCCTTGAGCCATACAAGAAGGTCTATGGATATTACAAGGACAACGGCGTCGAGCTCATTATCCACCATGCGGACAACTATCAGGCAACGCTCGTGCCGGCTATGATCGAAATGGGCATTGACGTCTGGCAGGGCTGCATGGAATCCAACAATGTACCGGAGCTTGTGAAGAAGTACGGCAAAGACATGACATTCATGGGCGGCATAGACAACAAATCAGTCGACTTCACAGGCTGGACGCAAGAACACGTCAGGAACAAGGTCCGCGAAGTCTGCGATGCATGCGGCGTAAACTATTTCATCCCCTGCATAACTCAAGGCGGACCCGGCTCCTTGTATGAGGGCACATACATGGCGATTGTCGAAGAAATCGACAAATACAACGAAGAAAAATTCGGCATTAAAGCAAGCGAAGTTCAGCGCCTGCCGATTCAGATTATGTTCTAAAAACGGCTTTCATGCAAATGTAAACAGGTTAGGGAAGTTCTATAGGATTGGCGTAGGGGACGGCGTCCTCGACGTCCCGCGAACTTCGGCAATGCCCACACAGCAGGACGTCCAAGTTATTTTGGGGCAGACCCTAAAGGATCGGGTAATCGTTGGAGCCTTGGACAAAAGTCCAAGGCTCCTTGAGGCGGCAGGGCGAAAGGGAAGGAATAAAAAATGTCATCTGGAATAAAGTCGATTTTCGGCGCACAGGATATGACGACGGGCAGCCCTGTAAGGCCGGTGTTATTGTTCACAGTTCCGTTGCTGATAGGCAACGTGCTGCAGCTGCTGTACAGCACAGTTGACAGCATCATCGTCGGCCAGTTCTGCGGCCCGAACGGTCTTGCCGCCATTGGCGTATCCATGCATATTCTGTTTTTGTTCGCTGTATTCTTCATGGCGATCGGCATAGGCGTCGGAGTCTTGGTTTCGCAGTTTTTCGGCGCCAGGGACAAAGATAACCTTTCAAAGGCAGTCGGGACGGCGCTTGTGCTGATATTCATTGCATCGATCATAGCCACCGTGCTCGGCCTTTCGGTTTCGGGATGGATTTTCAGGATTACGAACTGCCCTCCGGAGATTTATGACGATGCTATGTCATACATTAGGATTATCTTCATCGGTTTCATTGGCGTGGCGTTTTATAATGTCCTGAGCGGGGTCCTGCGCGGAATCGGCAACAGCACGTTCCCCCTCCTTGTGCTTATTGCGACTACGATTCTTAACATTATCCTTGATATATGGTTTGTCGCAAGCCCCGAGCAGTTGCCTTTCGGGCTGGGCCTGGGGGTAGCGGGCGCGGCTTGGGCCACGATTATTTCGCAAGCAGTGTCCGCATTGGTATGCCTTATTAAAATACTAAGGATGAAAGACCTCCTGACGCTAAACCGGCAAACGATCAGGCCCACAAAAAAGATTATGAAGCTCATTGTTCGGATAGGGCTGCCAAGCGGGATACAGCATATGGTCATGGCGATGAGCTTCATGATAGTGCAAAGCTTTATTAATGCGGTGAAAATCCCGTTCAACGGCATCCTCGACAGCGCGGTTTTTGTAGCGGCGCATACGGCGGTAATGCGTATCGACCAGTTCGCAATGATGCCGAGCCAGACCTTTAATATGACCGCAAGCACGTTCGCAGGGCAAAACATCGGCGCCGGAAAAACAGACCGCGTCATGCAAGGCTTTAAGCTTATACTATTGATGGCGCTGGCGGCTGCGGCGCTTGTAGTAGTTGGCATTGTGCTGTTCAGCTCGCAGCTTTTGGGTATGTTCATAAACGACCCGAATCCCGCGAGAACAGCTTTAATAACGGATCTTGGCAGCAGGGTGATACGCATCATGATTGTCGGGTACTTTCTAATGGCGGCTTCGTTTGTAGTCGGAGGAGTGCTGCGCGGCGCCGGCGACACAATGACCCAGCTCGTCATTTCCATAGTGACGAATGTCGCATTTAGGATTCCATTGACGATTATCATGGTCAATGGGACTAAATCTGCCGAGTATCCGGGCGGCAAGCCGGAAGCTATCTACATATCAATGATTATTTCGTTTGCATTGAACCTGCTCGTCAACTGCATTTACTTCAGCCTTGGCAAATGGAAAACCAAGTCTGTAATAAAGCGCCCGCCAATCGAAGATATGGGCTAAGAAAGGGATTTGCTTAATATGAAATCAAAAGTGGATACGGCGGAACGGCTTTTTGTTGATGGGTTTAGCTGCGCGCAGTCTGTTATGGCGGCATTCTGCGAGGAGTATGACATGGATATTCATACAGGGCTAAAAACAGCTTGCGGCTTAGGCGGCGGATGCGGCCTTGGGGAACTATGCGGGGTCATATCCGGCGGGACTCTTGTCGTGGGACTCAAGTTCGGGCAGCATGACCTTGAGGATAACGAGTCAAAGGCGAACTGCCGCGCAAAGAGGGACGAGTTTGTCGGCAAATTCACTGAAATGCACGGGTCTGCAACATGCCGGGGCTTGCTTGGCTTTGATATATTGACCGAGGAGGGCGAGGAAAAGTACATGAGCTTGTTTATTGACAGAGCAACCGCGCCCTGTGTCAAATTTGTCAAGGGCGCGGCGCAGATTCTTGCAGAATTGGGATACTAACGTGAGGCTCCGCCCCACAACCCAGACTCCGCGTGCTGCGGCTAAATTCGCTTAACGGCGGAAATGAATTCCGCCTACGAATTTTAGCCTCCGCAGCGGCGCACCGCGCGTACGCGCGGTGATAGCACCTTAATGGCGTTTGGGATTTTCTTGTTTTTTATTGCGGTTGTGCGCCATTAAGGTACTAAACTAAGGTGACTTCACTAACGCCTTCCAGGGCCATCAGCTCATACGCTAAATTGTCCGTGCCGCTGCTTTTATGCGGGATTATCTCCAAAATGGCGGTTACACCGCCCCCGTGCTCTTCGAGCACGACAGACTGTATCCGGACGTCATAGGCAATAAGCTTATGAAATATCTCTTTTAGCGCCGCCCGGTCCGCAATATCGATTTTCACTATGTATTCTACCGCTCTTGACCTAATCATTGACGTTATGGGCCGCAGCCCCCACATGGCAAGCAGCATAAGCACTACTACTACCGACGCCACAACATAAAGCCCGCTGCCTATTGCGAGCCCTATGCACGCGGTCGTCCATAAGCCTGCCGCAGTCGTTATGCCCTTGACCCTGCTCCCATGAACGATAATGCTCCCGGCGCCCAGGAAACCCACGCCGCTGATGACCTGCGCCCCCATCCTCATGACATCGCTGCCATACTTCATGGACAAAGCCTCGCTGACTATCATAACGGTGGCAGAACCGATGCACAAAACAATATGCGTCCTCAGCCCCGCCTCGTGCCTGCTCCCGCCTCTTTCGAGCCCTATCAGCCCGCCGAATATGACAGCGACCACAAGCCTTATCAAAACAGAATAGTCAAAATTCATGAAGTCCACTATCTTCACCCCTCCACAAACCGGCGTCCCGGCGCCTACTACTAAACTATAAGTTACTACGATTGCAAGAACATGTCAATAGCGTGCGTTTGAATCGGCTGATTACCGAATCGAAACGGGCATAATGCATAATATTCATAAATAGTTGCATATTATGCAAAATCCATTTTTCGTGAATTATATGAAAAACACTTGTATACTGCCATTTGTACAGTATTATAGCTAATATTATTGCTCTATTTTGGATAAATATTTGTTTACTATTGAGATAAAATGTTCTTGCATAATAATTCATAATCTGATATACTCACACTCAACATGCTGTGACAGGGACATAATGTTATGAAGAACTATCGCATAGAGGCAGACTTCATCGGAGAACTTAATATACCGGCGGATGCGTATTATGGTATAAATGCGGCCAGAGGGCGGGAGAACTTTGACGTCAGCGACGATAAAGCCGACAGCGTTTTGATCAAGTCAATAGCTTGGGTAAAAAAAGCATGTTCTCTGGCCAACTCAGACGCCAATGAAATAAAAAAAGACATAGCGCTTGCCATAGCCGGCGCGTGCGACGAGTTGGCGGCAGGCAAATATGACGACCAGTTTATTGTAAACCCTATACAGGGCGGCGCCGGCACATCTTTTAACATGAACGCAAATGAGGTAATAGCGAATATTGCCTTGGAGCTGCTGGGCAGCGATAAAGGCAGCTACGGGCTGGTGGATCCGTTGGCGCACGTAAACATGTCGCAGTCCACAAACGATGTCTTTCCGACAGCCATCAATATAGCGCTCATTCAAAAACTTGAACCATTATGCAGATCATTATGCATGGCCGTGGGTAAATTGCGGGGCAAATCGCATGAAATGGAATCATCTATGAAAATGGGGCGCACACATTTGAATGCGGCGGTCCCGATAAGCTTAGGGCAGTGTTTTGACGCCTATGCGTCCGTGCTTGCCCGTGACAATGACAGGATAAGCTCGGCCGCCGAGGGCCTGCGAAGGATTCCTCTGGGTGGGACTGTCGTAGGGACAGGGTATAAAGCATCTCCTGAATACCGAAACTATGCAATAGCTCATTTGCGTAAAATCAGCGCCATAGATGTCGAGCCCTGCTCAAACCTTGCTGATGGAATACAAAATGTCGATAGCTATACCGCCTTGTCGGCGGCGCTGAAGACTTGCGCGCTGAATCTTTCAAAAATCGCCTCTGACTTGCGTCTGCTGGGATCTGACAAACAGCACGGCATAGGCGACATAACGCTTCCCCCTCGTCAGATAGGGTCGTCAATTATCGCAGACAAGGTCAATCCTGTCATGGCGGAGCTTATCAACCATGTCGCATTTTTGGTGTGTGGGTACGATTCATCGATAAGCATGGCGGCCAACGATGGGCAGCTTGAACTAAATGTTTTTAAGCCTGTTATTGCTTATTGCTTATTCAAGGCAATCGGCATTATGGAAAAATCATTAAATAAATTCAATGATTATTGCTTGGTTGGATTAGGCGTCGATTGACGATTGCAAATCCTGAAAGGCGGGGGTAAACATAAAACCCAAAGTGTTTATTGATGGCCGGGAGGGGACTACCGGATTACAGATTTTTGACAGGCTTGGCGGCAGGGACGACATAGAGCTGCTTTCGATTGACGATGCCAAGCGAAAGGATGCATCTGAACGCAGGAGGCTGATCAACTGTGCCGACCTTGTGTTCCTATGTCTGCCGGACGATGCCGCGCGCGAGTCTGTGGCGCTTATCGACAACGGTAAAACCCGTGTCATTGATGCGTCCACAGCACACAGGACGCAATCCGGCTGGGTATACGGTTTCCCGGAACTATCAAAACAGCAACGGGAAAAGATTGCAAGCGCGGGCAGGGTCGCAAACCCGGGATGCCATGCGACAGGGATAATCGCGGCGGTTTTTCCCCTTTTGTCAATGAACATGCTCCCGCGCGATTATCCGTTGACATGTTTTTCGCTGACCGGCTATTCCGGAGGCGGGAAGTCTATGATACACGCCTATGACAATGAAAAATCGCCTGAAATGAACGCGCCGAGGCTGTATGGCCTTGATTTGCGGCATAAGCATTTGCCGGAAATCCTGCATGTGACGGGGCTAACGCGCCCGCCGGTATTCTGCCCGGTGGTAGACGACTACTATTCAGGAATAGCGGCGACGATAATGCTGCATAATAATATGCTTTTCGGCACGCCGGACGCGGAGGAAATAAGGTTGAGGCTCGCGGAATACTACGAGGGTGAGCGTTTTGTAACGGTGGCGCCGGAGCTGGGGAGCGGCTTTATGGAAAGCAGCTGGGGCGCAGGCTCAAACGATTTAGAGCTTACCGTGAGTGGCAATGATGAGGTAACTGTAGTGACGGCGCGTTTTGACAATCTCGGCAAAGGGGCGTCAGGCGCGGCAGTGCAGAACATGGAACTTATGCTCAATTTACAATGTGCAATGTAATTAGCACATTGCACATCTACAAAGGTTTGGAGGTTTGATATGAAGTTCATTGACGGCGGCGTTTGTGCCGCAAAGGGGTTTCGGGCGTCGGGGATCCACGTCGGTATCAAGACAAATAATACCGACAAAAAGGACCTTGCGCTCATTGTTGCTGATTGCGATTGCGCGGCGGCGGCTGTTTATACGAGGAATGTCGTTAAAGCGGCGCCGCTGCATATTACAAAGGAGCATCTAAAGGACGGGCGCGCGCGCGCTGTTCTTACGAATAGCGGAAATGCCAACGCCTGCGCGCCGGACGGTGAGGAAAACGCCCGCCGCTCCTGCGCGGCGGCAGCAGCCGCGCTTGGCTTAAGCCGGACGGATATCATAGTCGCGTCCACCGGAGTGATTGGCCAGAGGCTGCCTGTGGACGTCATCGAGAACGGCGTCGGTGAGCTTGCCTCAAAGCTTTCGTATGACGGCTCCAATGACGCAGCAGCTGCTATCATGACGACGGATCTTGCTATGAAGGAGATTGCGGCGGAGTTTGCTATAGGCGGCAAGACGGTCAGCATAGGCGGCATTGCCAAAGGTAGCGGCATGATACACCCCAACATGGGTACGATGCTTGCATTTCTGACAACCGACTGCGCGATTAGCCCTGAAATGATTCAAAAGGCACTAACCGTCGCAGCCGACGTAAGCTTCAACCGTGTTTCGGTAGACGGCGACACGTCCACAAACGATATGCTTTGCTTGCTCGCGAACGGGTTGGCAGGAAACAGTGAGATTTCAGCTCCGGGGGAGGATTACGATATATTCGCTCAGTCGCTCAACGCGGTGTGCGTGGAGCTTGCGAAAATGATGGCTGCAGACGGAGAGGGCGCAACGCATCTTATCACATGCCGGGTTCATGGAGCCGTGAGCGAGGGGGAGGCCGAGGCATTATCAAAGTCCGTTATTTCGTCCACGCTCACAAAAGCCGCCATGTTTGGCGCGGATGCAAACTGGGGCCGGGTTTTATGCGCGATGGGCTACTCCGGAGTCGATTTTGACCCGGATCGTGTCGGCGTCGCGTTCGAGTCAAATGCCGGACGGATAATGGTGTGCGAAAACGGGCGAGGCCTATCTTTTGACGAAGATCTGGCGAAGAAGATACTGTCGGAGCATGACGTGACAATAGATATCGGTATGGGCGCTGGCACGTCTGAATGCACATGCTGGGGCTGCGATATCACATATGATTATATACGGATAAACGGTGACTACAGGAGTTGAGGGTTATGAATACTAATTTTGATCGTGCGCAGATTCTTATTGAGGCTTTGCCATACATCCAAAGGTTCACCGGCAAAATCGTTGTGATCAAATACGGCGGCAACGCTATGATAAGCCCGGAGCTATTTGACGCGGTTATTGAAGACATTGTCCTGCTGAAGCTTGTCGGCATACATGTCGCTCTGGTACACGGCGGCGGCCCTGAAATAAACGATATGCTTGACAGGTTGGGTATAGAGTCGCGCTTTGTAAATGGGTTGCGCTATACCGACGCAGCGACTATGGACATTGTGCAGGGCGTTTTATGCGGAAAGGTAAACAAAGACCTTGTTTCAAAAATGGTACGCAAAGGCGGGAATGCCGTCGGCATGTGCGGGATTGACGGCAAGCTGTTTGAAGCGCGGAGGATGAGCGGGGAGGACTACGGTTATGTCGGAGAGATCACAGGCGTAAACGCTTTGATGGTTCAGCGAGGGATAGAAGACGGGCATATCCCGGTAATTGCCACCGTTGCTTTTGGCGTGGACGAGGATACGGCGTACAATGTCAATGCCGATACAGCCGCAGCGAAACTTGCCGTCGCCCTCGGAGCGGAAAAGCTGATTCTGCTCACGAACACCCGAGGGGTTCTGCGCGTAAAGGATGACGAGGATACGCTCATCAAGGTGATACGCCCGCATGAAATCGAAAGGTTGATGTCCCAGGGCATCATTGCCGGCGGCATGATCCCAAAAATAGAATGCTGCGCAGACGCAATAGCAGGCGGCGTCCGGCGGACTCACATCCTGGATGGCAGGATTCCGCACTCGATCCTCATCGAAATGCTGACAAACGAAGGCGCGGGCACAATGATATATTAAAAACAATGATTTGGAGACAAAGCTATGAATAGTAATGAGATTAAAAATCTAGATGCACAAAGTGTCATGCAGACTTACGGGCGGTTTGACGCAGTGATTGAGCGCGGCGAGGGGGCAACGCTTTATAGCCCGGAAGGGAAGGTCTATATCGACTTTTCCGGCGGCATAGGCGTTAACTCCATTGGGTACGGCAACAAAAAATGGGCAGACGCCATATATGCCCAGGCTTTGAAACTGCAGCATGTTTCAAATCTATATTATACGGAGCCCTATGCAAAGCTTGCGCAGGTGCTCGCCGGGCGCACAGGTCTGAAGAACGTGTTCTTTTCAAACGCCGGAGGCGAGGCAAACGAGGGAATGATAAAACTCGCCCGAAAGTATTCCTTTGACAAATACGGATTGGGCAGGAGCACGATAATCAGCCTTGTGCAAAGCTTCCACGGCAGGACGATTACGACTCTTGCCGCTACGGGGCAAGAGTCATTCCATAACTATTTTTTCCCGTTCACCGAGGGGTTTGTTCACGCACCTGCAAACGATATCAAGGCGTTGGAAGCACTGGTCAGCGCACGCGCCGTGAGCGCAGTTTCAGTCGATGGCACTTCGGCATTGAAGCCCGCAGAGCCGTCCAATGGCGTTTGTGCGGTGTTGGTTGAGCTCATTCAGGGCGAAGGCGGCGTGCTGCCGCTTGACCGGGACTATGTAAAGGCTGTCGCTGAGCTGTGCGAGGCCCGCGACCTGCTGCTGCTTGTCGACGAGGTGCAGACCGGCGTCGGCAGGACAGGAACCTTGTTCGCGTTTCAGCAATATGGGGTGACTCCGGATGTTTTCACCTTTGCCAAGGGCATAGCGGGCGGCCTGCCTATGGGCGGAATCATGGCTAACGACAAATGCTCCGCCGTCTTGACTCCGGGCACGCACGCCACCACATTCGGCGGGAATCCGGTCGCTGCCGCCGGAGCCTTGGAGGTTCTAAGCCAGCTTGACGACGCGGCGCTAAATGAGGTCAAAGAAAAGGGCGATTACATCAGGAATGCGGTAAAAAGCTGGAATCTGCCGATAATAGGCGAGATTCGCGGCTTAGGGCTAATGATTGGGATATCGCTGAACGATGCGGTTCCAAAGGACGTCGCTGTAAAGTGCATCGAAGCCGGGCTTTTGATTCTCACGGCCGGTTCCGACGCGCTCAGGATGCTCCCACCGCTCACCATATCGTACAGCGAAATCGACAAGGGGCTCGAAATATTAAAAGAAGTGTTGGAGAGTTAAGAGTTAGGAGTGTCCGCAATCAACGCAAATAGCAAAAAGAACATCGTCAAATCGTCTGCGGAGCAGACGCAATAATTGTGCATTCCGTGCTATGTGCTGCTGAGGTACCGGGCGCGGTGTTGGATGATTGATTCCAATAGCTCCAAGCGTTCATCATTCATATTATACTTGCGGTGCTTTTTAAACTTGAAATCTATCATTTCTTTTGCAAGTTTGCGCTGCCTATCCGTTAAAAATGCTTTTATTTCCTCCGGCTTCGCGCGGGCAAACTTTATGTTGCTGACAATAAAATAAACCGACTTGTATCCGGGATTAGTCAGTTCTCTATTTGGGACCTCGCCCAAAAGCGCCATGCCGTTGTCAAATATTGGCGATACCCCCAAAATTTCCAAGGTATCGTTGTCTTGGATGAACCCAAAGTTCCCAAGGTGCCTTGTGTTTATTGCAAGGGCATCAAACAGGACAGTATCAGCGAGCTGCTGATACTGACTGCTTTTTCTGTCCAAACTGCGTATGTACCCATCGACGTCAAATGATAATCTTTGCGCAGCTATGTATGAGTATCTTTCAGATGTGAACAGCGGGCAAACCGAACACAGTTTGCCCAGCCACATTTCCAAGTCATAGTTCACGTAATTGAGATTCATTTTCTCCGCTATTTGAGCCGCGTAGAATTCTGACAATGGTTCTGAAGCATACTGGCCTTTCCACGACAGGCCGGCTTTGTACAAGTACGTCTTGCCGCCGATCCTTCTCCAAGCCTTATTTACCATGCCATCTGTCGTGAACTCCGGAGAACGCACAAAATCAGTGATTTCATACGTTCCTTCATCGGTAAAAGCCATATCCGCAACTATTCCGCTGATCTCATTGCTAAACAGATTGCAATCGCTCCAAGACTTTGTTTTGTCCTCTTTGCGAACCATCCAGAAATCATCTATAAGCGATAAACCCCCGGTGTAGTCAATAATGTTTTCAAAACCGGCGGCTAAAGGTTCTCCGTTTCGCACTACGCAGTATCCAATATTGCCGTAAAGCGTCGGGGAAAACCTGCCAACCAGGTACTGCGCGATATTAGGTTCTATTTGCATTTCCAGGGGCATTCTTTTTTCGTCTAGCACGTCAATCAGCCTGGCCGCAACTCTGTCATTGGATAATCTCTGGATATCGAACTCGCATACAGGTATATCTTTGCGCATTAAATAAAAATTACTCATACTTACTCAATTTCAATTACTTCGACTACATCGCTGAACACCCCGGGCATTGTCACCCCCATGCTTGTCATTGTGATCCGCTTTCCCGTCACATCGAAATAATGATTTGATATTCTTCTTACCGCCGCAAGGAATACCCCGGTGTTGCTCTTTTCCTCAAACAACCTGTCCACTACTGTCGGGCTAAACAAGAACTCGGTCTCGGCCAGATAGACAGGGCCGAACCGCTCGCTTTCGACATAAACGCATTGAGTCCACTTCTCAAGCAATGTGAGTACATCATCGTCGATGATGTCATAAGCAAAGCCATTTACTGTTATTTGCTTATCTTTTTGATTTACGTCTGCGGTTCTTATATCGCTCATGTTATACAGATGCACGCCGGAGCACAGCAGCCAGAATATCAGGCTGTCACGGATATATCTGTTATGGTTGAACCCATACTCAACCCTAATGGATTCAAGAACATCTTTGATTATTTTTGGATGATCCACTCGCATCGATAATTCCTCCCGGCAGCTCTTGCTAACTAAGCTATAATATCATACCACATACTGCGCTCTTGTCAATATGTTGTGACAAGGGGTGGTAGACTTATTCGGTTCTTTTGTGATATAATCCAATAAGAATACAGAAATGGAGACTCAATAATGATGGAAAAAGATCTATTGAAACTGCTTGATTTGACGCGGGAAGATATTCTCTTGATACTTGATACCGCCGACGTTCTGAAAGCCGAGCGAAAAGCGGGCAAGAGCCATGATTTTCCCGCAGGGAAAACGCTTGCGATGATTTTCGCAAAGAACTCCACGCGAACCCGCGTTTCGTTTGAAACGGGAATATATCAATTGGGCGGCCAGGGGATTTTTCTGTCAAGCGCAGACAGCCAGCTAGGCAGGGGAGAGCCAATTTGCGACACAGCACGCGTACTAAGCCGGTATTGCGACTGTATTATGATACGCACATATGATCAGGAGGAGGTCGAAGAACTGGCGAGGTTTTCAACCGTGCCGGTGATCAACGGATTGACCGACTTTGCTCACCCATGCCAGGTGCTTGGCGATTTGATGACGATACGCGAGCACAAGGGGCGGCTCGCCGGGCTTAAGGCATGTTTTATAGGCGATGGAAATAACGTAGCAAACTCGATGATAGTAGGCTGCCTGAAATGCGGCATGGATGTGTCCGTCGCATGCCCCGAGGGGTACAGGCCGGACAAACAGGTATTGGATTTCGCCATAGGCTCTGCGGACTTTAAATTTGAGCTGACGGATATGCCCAGTGTCGCAGCTGCCGGCGCTGACGTCATCTTTACTGACGTATGGGCGTCTATGGGGCAGGAAAGCGAAGCCGAAAAAAGGCAAAAGGCTTTCAAAGGCTATCAGGTTAACGATGGCATAATGGCGTTGGCGAATCCCGGCTGCATGATCCAGCATTGCCTGCCCGCCCACAAAGGTGAGGAGATAACAGAAAAAGTCTTTGAGGAGCACGCGCAAGAGATTTTCGACGAGGCTGAAAACCGCCTGCACGCACAGAAAGCGATAATGTATATTCTAATGAAAAAGCAGATTGCGTCATGATTGACAAACAGATCGATATCGAGACAGAGGGCAAAGGGCAAAAAAGACGGCTTATCGTAGCGCTGACTTGGCCCGCCCTGGCGGAGAATGTCCTTGCTTCGCTCATAAGCATGATCGATATGATGATGGTGGGCGGGCTCGGAGCTTATGCTATCGCGGCTGTCGGGCTTATTACTCAGCCTAAGTTTATCATGATTGCCGCATTCATGGCTGTGAATATCGGGACTACCGCCCTTGTTGCCCAAAACAAGGGCGCCCGCAACCCTGACGATGCAAATTCGGCGCTGAATCAGGCGCTTATACTTGCGATAGTCATGACTGCGGTTATAGGCACGTTATTGCTGATATCCTCTGAATCGCTCGTTCGCCTGATTGCGGGGAGTGAACTTTCCGAGCAAATAATATCCGAAGCGCTTGCTTACTACAAAATTCAAATATACGGGCTGCCCACTTTGGCGCTCACATTTACGATGAACGCGGCGCTGCGCGGGGCAGGAAACACGAGGGCGACTTTTTACAACAACACCGTAGCGAACCTGGCCAATGTCGCACTGAACTACTGCCTCATATACGGGCGCTTTGGCTTCCCCCGGATGGAAGTAAGGGGGGCATCGATCGCTACGGTAATCGGACAGTTTGTAGGGCTTGTTATGGCGCTGTCTGTATTGATACGCGGCAAGCAATATATACGGCTGGTTTTCAGAAAATTCCGCAATATCGACTGGTCAATGATGAAACGCATCGTGAATATTGGCATACCGTCCTTTGTCGAACAAACTATCATGCGGATTGGCGCGCTCTGGTTTACCACGATTGTCACATCCCTTGGAGACATGGCATATGCGGCCCACATGGTGGCGATGAACGTTCAAATGCTTTCATTTACTACCGGAATGGCTTTTGGGACAGCCGCGACGACGCTTGTGGGCCAGTGTATCGGACGGAAAAGAGTTGACTTATCAAAAATATACGTGCGCATGACCCAAAACCTGGGGCTTATTGTGTCCTTGACGATTGCGGTGCTGATGTTTACATGCGGGATATACATCACCCGTTTGTACAGCAGCGATACGCTGATAATCACCCTTGCCGCCGATATGCTGAAAATCATCGCCATAGCAAACCCTGTGGTGAACGCCCGGTTTGTCTACGCGAGCGCGCTTCGCGGCGCAGGGGACGCAAAGTACTTGGCGGTCGTTACCTTTGTCGGCATTATTTTGGTGCGCCCGCTCGTCGGCATTTTGCTTGTCAATGTATTACAGATGGGTCTTACCGGCGTCTGGATCGCCCTGGTTTCCGACTTTGTGATAGGATATTTCATAACACTGGCCCGCTACAAAAAAGGAAAATGGACGCAGATTAGGATTTGAATAAACGATTAGGGCAGCCTCATCGTCATTGGGTCTGCGCCACTAACCCCAACCCCTTCAAAATGTCGGCTATGCTTTCCGCAGGTATCCCCAGCTCCTTAGATATCTCAGCAGGCGTTTTTTTCTGCATAAACAGTATGGCTATTTGCGCGCCTATAGTGATGCCCTCAGCCTTGCCCTCAGCTTTGCCCTCAGCTACTAGTTCATGCGCGAATAGGGCGCGTGTCGCTTCCATGTTGTTCATATCATGTCGCCGGAAATCAACGTTGGAAACTATTCGTTATCAAGAAGAAAGAAACAGCTTTCCATATTTAGCGGAAACGACAAGGAAAGGGAAGCCGTTTATGGCTCCCCTTACTGTGAGTCTGGAATAACCGCCCCGCTCGTGAACGGCTCATACTGTACTTACAATATATCAATACTCGCACCGGTTGTCAACTGTTATTTCTTGCCAATTTCACCGCCAATTTCGTCTATCAACTGCTCCACCACTTCAATAAGCTCTTGATTGTTTACAGAACCCGTTATATCCCGAAGTTTGCAAAATATGCCATTCAGTGATTCAAGGTGTTTTTCTTTATCTTCGATGGTTTTCATAAGCGTGTTGTAGTGGTGCATTATGTCAAGGTGTCGCGCAATGGCCGCGTCAATTGGTTTCATTTCACTATTGTCCAGTTCGCAGATAAGTCCGGCTAACCGGAAGCTGCTGATTGCTCGGATACTGGACACGTCCGCATACCCCCCAAGGATAACCGTTCCAGTCGCGTCATATTTTTCCGCTATTGGCACAAAACACGGGTAGTTTTTCTGTGTACGGGTGATTGGCGTGACAACGACCATAGACGTATTGATGTTGCTGACCGTATTTGATAGCACAACGCAAGGCCGACGCTTTTGAAATTCGCTTCCCACGCCGACGCCCAAATGACAATTAAAAACCTGACCCCGGCGCGGTTTGGCACGATTCCCTGTGTGCGTCTTGCCCTGTAAATATATCTGCTCTTTTGTTGAATCAACGATATTTTGCGTTTCGAATAAATCAATGTTCACGTTACCCACCTCACTCCAATATAATACATCAATCCAGCAGACACGGCAATCATTTTTCAAATCCGTACCCATTTATTATCCCTGTGACCACACTGCTCCGTGCCAAGCTTTAGTACGCTGTCAAAGATATGCAGCGGACACTTGAATGAAGCAAGTTTAAAACAAAAAATAGGATTATCTAATAAAAGAAAGGTCATATCATGCCGCCGGAAATAAGCTTTGAAAACTATGCGATAACTGAACGTGCCCAATACCGTGCAATCCGCGACGGAAACAGCGACGTTTCGTTTTCGTACCTCGCTAATTACGTCGTGGCCGATATGGAGGATCGCGTGCTCGCTATTGACGTTGACGGTCATTTCATTGAGATGTGAAAAACTCGGCGGCGAAGTGGCGCAGGACAGCGAAAAGCATTTCTATCTGCCGCAAGCCGGTGAGGTCGTGACAAATCCAATAGGCGTGCAGCTCATCGCATTTTGCGAAACGGACTTCAAGGAAATAATGATGTTCCCTTTGAAGATATTGAGCATGAAGGAAGTGCTTCAGGCGGATACGCCGGAAGCGGAAGCCGTAAGGGAAAAATATGGGCTTAAAGAATCCTCGCCCTGCATCATGAGTATAACAAGCTGCTGGATTTCTGTTTCAATATGGATTTCTACAAAGAAGAACTGGCGGGGATAACGGCGGCGTCGCGTTTTACACTTTACTGCCAAACCACGGAGGCACACCCTGTCAAATCGCTTAATATCTCATATCGTTTTGCGCGGTCAGGCTTCGGAAAATACTCCATGACAGTCAGGGACGAGGAAGCGTATGAAGATTTCAAAAAGAACCCCGCCGCAAGATTGAATATACAAAAGAGGGAACCAAACGCGTTTGAGCGCGAATTTGGCATAAACCCGATTGCCACCGAGCTTGCCCGGTTTGCCCCCGTCCCGATTATCGCATCATGCAAATGCAGTTCGCTGGAAGATATTCTCTGGCTTGAGTTTGAAAAAATGCTTGAGCTTGATATGCAGATCAAGAAATGCAAAAACTGCGGACGGTATTTCATCCTCAAAGGGAGTTACCAAACCGAATACTGCGGCCGCACACCGGATGGCGGGGCGCAGACCTGCCAAAACATCGGCGCTACCGCAAAGAACGCACAGAAAGTGAAAGACAATCCCGCGCTGGCACATTTTAGCAGGGCATATAAGCGTTATCACGCAAGACTAAAGGTCGGGTCAGTCAAGCCGGATGCGTTCAAGAAGTGGAAGTATGAAGCCGTAGTCATGCGTGACAAATGCCTAAGCGGTGAGACAACGGCGGGGGTGTTTGAGGAATGGCTTGATGGGTGGTTTGATAGGTAATTTGCCACTAAAAATCTTTTCGGGTTATAATCCCAAGGTAAAACGCGATTGATGGTCAAATACAAAGGAAAACGTATGTTAATACACATAAAACTGCATGTACTATAATTGAGATAACATTGTTTTTAACTATCTGTCTCGTCATTTTGCTTACGCCCCTGTTTACCTTTATCGAAAGGTATCTAACAGATTGATACTAACCTCAATCCTCATCGTCCAAAGTAAACGAAAACTCTGAAAAATCGGCAGGCTGCAGAGGGCCTCCGCCAACACCAATTCTATTGCGAATCTCAATAGGGGAATACTCTACCAATTTTGATACAAATCCATTTGCCTCTATATCACGAGCAACCATATAAGTAAAAATTTTTTCTTTATCCTGATACCAAACATAAACAGTGCAGGTATCAAATACTATAACACTGGAAGAAGGGCAATCATTAAATATTTCATCAAGCAGGTCTATCAATTCACCCAGTTGTGTTTCCGTCAATTTTTTTGTTGCTATGGCTGTGCGGCAATCCCTAAAATCATCATCCTCAGTAACTGACAATCGCCCATCTTCATATATTTCTACCCAATAATCGGCGGCAACTTCCATTCCCATTATTATGACTGACGCCAACGGTTTGTCTTGATCTGCATCGATGTCTTGATCTGCCTCGGATGGTGCCAAACTAACCTGTTTCGCTTCTGCTGATGTTGAAAATTCAGCTTGTATTGTTTCGTTTTTGCAGCTTGTAGACATTACCATCCCTGTTAAACAACATAGCGCTATTATAATTGCCGTTTTGATTTTTCTAGTACACCCTTCTTGCGCCAAGATTGTTCTCCTTTCTTAACGAGTTCTCTGTAATCTTTTGCCAAGTCGGACTATTTTCGTTTACATCCCATATTCCCGTTATAATCAAGTCTTCTGTACTGGCTGCGTGTGTTTGCCCATCCACCGTATATCTTGTCTGTAAAGAGAGCCTTAGATGCAATTCACCCTCCAACACCTAAAACAATACATCTTTATCACACCCCAAGCACCTCAGCAGCACGCCCCCGGCGCCGCTTCCGCGCTGCTTCCTGCGGGGGCGCAGTCGAACGGGCCAAAATGTACGGAGCGGTCTCCGGCCACCCTGAAGGCTTTCCCGTATCTGGTATTCAAGAGCATTGACGCCGTATTCCCACACACCAGCATGGGCTTATTCGTTATGAAGCGATGATGGTCGTCGAGGTCAAAATAGTGGGGCAACCCCGGGATGCTGCCGTCATACCATGCCACTTGCCCGTAATCTTCACAAATATCTTCCAAATCGTCAAGCTTGAAAGCCCTAACCGTCCGCGTTGAAAATGCCACAAGGCCGGTCTTGCTCTCAATTTCTGCATTGTTCAGTTCAATTCCGCATATGCCCTTATATCGGAAATCAGCCCAGCCCGATTTCGCCATGAGCCTGCGGAAATCTTCGACATACAAAGCGCCGCCCAAGCATTCCCCGCGCAAAACCGGGTCAGCCGCCAACGGCTCGGGAATGCGCCTGTCAGCAAAGACGTCGGAGAAGTACAGCTCGCCGCCCGGCTTCAGTACGCGGTATATCTCATTGAACACACGTTTTTTATCCGGGGACAGGTTTATTACGCAATTGGAAATAACGACGTCAATGCTGTTGTCCTCTATGCCGAGTGATTTCAGGTCCTCTATATACCCTTGCATGAACCTTACGTTTGAGGTTTTGAATCCGAAGCTCTCGCGCTGGCGTTCCTGATATTTTACGGCGGTATCAATTTGCTCGGCTGTCATATCGACGCCGATCGCCTGCCCGGACTCTCCAACCAGCTTAGATGCGATGTAAACATCCTTTCCCGACCCGCATCCCAAATCCAGCAATGTCATCCCATCGAGCAGCGGTGGCAATGGAGAACCGCATCCATAGAACTTTTCGTGGATTTCATCGGCAATCAGGGGCAAAATCGCCCGTATCTCCGCAGTTGGCTTTTCAACTGAGCAGCACGCGCCGCTTTTCAAGTCATTTTTGCTCCGCAGCTGCTTGCCGTAGTAATCTTTCACTTGTTCAAAAACAATTTCCATAATGTCTTTCTCCTTTTTCCTATGATTACCGCCCGCGTTCAAGCGCTTTTATCAGCGCTACAGCTTCGTCGTACTCGCTCATCAGAATGCTGTCGGAGATTTTCATAATGACAGCGTTGACATCCGTGCCTTGAGTCAGCTTCAATAGTTTATCGATAGTGCCGTTCATCGCCCCTGCGTCGAAAGCCTCAATCGCAGATTTCATTTCCGCCAGCAGCGTGTTTAGCGCCCCCGCGTCAAAGTCGGACTGAGCATAACCGGCTGATTTTAGTTCGGCGTCAATATTGCCCAGAAGCATTCTCAAAGACTGAATAAAACCGGAAGTGTGCGATTCAATGTAGGCAACATCATTATGATTGCCCGCCACCTCCAAAGCCCTCGCGGCTTCGGAGAGCTCATCGGCGCCAATTATCATAGCTGCGCCCTTTAATCCGTGGACATGTGTTGTGTACAGGGAAAGATTGCCCGCTTTAAGGCATACCATGATCTCATTGATCCTGTTTGCCCCGTCCTCATAAAACGCCGCAAGCGTTTCCAAAAATAAATCAACCGTCCCGCCGGTTCTTGAGATGCCCTTATCGACATCCAACCCTTCGATTTTCAGCTGGCGCGCCCCGGTTGAAGCATTAGCGTCCGGAAACATTAGCTTTTGCTTATGCTTCGGTATCCATTTCTCAAGAATCGAGTTGAGCATAATCGTATCAATGGGCTTTGACAGAAAATCGTCAAAACCGTTTTCAAGCAATATCTCCCTTGCGCCGGATATGGCGTTGGCTGTCAGCGCGACAATCGGAATATCGGAAAAGTACGGATCCCCGGCGCCTAACCCCCTGATGCGCTGCGTGGCCTCGACGCCGTCCATCTCGGGCATCTTATGATCCATCAAAACTAAATCATATTTCTTTGATTTTACTTCCTCAATAGCAGCGATGCCGCTTTTACACAAATCAATCTGCATGTTGTACGGAGACAAAAGGCCCTGAACCACCTTTAGGTTTGTATTGATATCATCAACGACCAAAATCTTTGCTTCGGGCGCCGTGAACCTTACGACAGGCTCATTGATGATCTCATATGAAAAACTGCCGTAAACGCCGTTGAGTATATTCGCTACAGATACGCAATACACAGGCATGGCCAGGACATTTACGCTCGGGTCGCGTACAACCTCGCCAAATTCGGTGAGCATGACTATTTTAGCGTCCGGTGCATATCTGGATATCAGATCCTTATTTTTTTTGTATAGCGCGAAAGATATGAAAATATAGTCAAATGATTGGCCCGACAGCTTCTCGAACAACTCCGGGTCGCGTTTTACCAGTGTGGCGCTTACCCCAAGATTCTCAATTGTATAAATGATTGAATTTGCATGTATTTCCCGCCGCTCATACAGGAGCACTTTGATATCTTCTGCGTTTACAACAGCCGCCATAACCTCGCGCGAATGATATTTTTGCGGCGTTATAATAGTAAAAACGCTGCCTTCGCCATATTCGCTCCGGACGCCGATGGTTCCGCCCATCGCGTTTACATAGCTTTGCGTTATGGCCAGCCCCAACCCGACTCCGTCGATTCTCCTGTTCTTATTCAAATCAAACTGTGTGAAATCCTCGAACAACCTTTCAACGTCTTCTTCTTTGATACCTATTCCGCTGTCCGTGACCTCATAAGTTATATTTACAGTGCTTTCGTCTATGAAATCTGCGGTCACCTCTAAAGAGATGAATCCGCTTTCCGTATATTTGACGGCATTGCCCAAGACATTGATAAGTATCTGACGGAGCCTTGTTTCATCACCGAACAAAATGCCGGGTATACTGCTGTCAACATTTACGGCAAACCGTATTTGCGAATCGACTACCCTCATCCTGATAATGCTGACCACATCGTTTATTAACGATGAGACAGAGTAATCTTCAGGGATTACCTCAAACTTGCCTGTTTCAATCTTTGAAAAGTCCAAAATATCGTTTATTAATGTCAGAAGGTTCGACCCCGCCTGTTTCGCCGAAAGGGCATGTTCACGGACGGTGTCCGTAATGTCCTCGCGCAAAACAAGCTCCGTCATGCCTATGACCGCGTTCATGGGCGTACGTATTTCATGGCTCATCTTTGCCAGAAAATCGCTTTTCGCCCTGCTGCCCTGTTCCGCCAGCTCTTTTGCGGCGACTAGCTCCGTTATGTCCATGGAGTGCTGAAGATGGACAAGCCTTCCATCCGGCCAGCGTATGTATCTGTCCATGTTGTGGGAGGAGCGCCCGGTCACCGGATTGTGGTCCTCCCATTCGATAATCGCGTCCGGCTCCTTGTCCAGCCGAATACAAGGGCAATAGTCGCATTGCTCGTCTCTGTCGGAATGCAGCACTTTATAGCATATCTGCCCGATTACATTACCCTTTATATCGAAATGATTTCTCATGTAATCGTTCATGAAGAGTATTTCTCCTGTTTGGGGGAGGGTAACATAAATCATCGAGTTGACGCCATTGAGGATGTTCTCCAAAACCGTGGTCAAAGCCGCCGTTTCAGTGATATCGTCAACGCCGACCGTGACGTCTGTTATAATTCCTTTGTCATTATATATGGGGGTCGTGCGTATATGATACGTGCGGCTATCGGATTTTGCGACAAAGTCCTGCGCCCCTTCGGCAAATGTCTTGCGGATGTTTTCCACCATTTTGACATGCAAGCGGTCAAACATGGCATCGGCAAGATTCTTGCCTTCAAACTGCGAGACTGTGAGCCCAAGCTCTTTTAAGAACATGCCGTTGAACAGAGTTATTTTCTCGTCACGGTTCACACAGCAGATTATGCCCGGATGGCTCGCGACTACAGTTTCGAGCTGCACTGCCGTGTGCTGGATTTCCAGCGTCATGTTGTTGCGGAGCAAAGCGCTTGTAATCATCCTGCCGGCCGCTCGCAAAATAGCTTCCTGATTCTCTGAAAACTTTTGCTCCCTGCGGCTGTCGCCGTAACAGACCGTGCCCCAGTACTCGTCATTTATGAACACCGGCACCATCAGAACCGACAGAATTCCCCAGCGGCTATACGTTTCAATCGCCAAAGGGTGCATCTCGCGCAGAATGCCGCCTACGCAGTTGCCCTTAAAAAATTCTTCGTCCCATTCGGGTATAGTCTCATTATAGTCTTTTTTGTAAGGCTCTATCA
>Ga0099364_10003635_pt1 | contig 23791 bp, 19 predicted proteins | sample TergutTh196P3_FD_73070 | JGI IMG/M metagenome (GOLD analysis project Ga0099364, IMG submission 73070) | Microcerotermes parvus P3 segment gut microbial communities from Pointe-Noire, Republic of the Congo - Th196 P3 | ecosystem: Host-associated > Arthropoda: Insects > Digestive system > Gut ...
TTCACTCTTCTTTATTTGTTAAATCTCGTTTTCTTTGATTATTACTGGATTTATCTCACACACTCTTCGTTATTTTCGTCGGTTTTTGGGACTTAAGCGCGGAAGTCAGGGCAGCCCCTTGGAACCCCATTTATGGGGGTCAAGGGGGCAAGCCCCCTTGCGGGTTCGGGCAGAGCCCGAGGTTTTTTATCCGGAAAGCCCCGACAGCAACGCCGCGTTATCCTCCTCACTTCGGACAGCCACTCGGAAGTAGCTGTCGTCCAGAGTTGGGAAATTCGCGCACCTGCGAATCAATATCGAGCGCGCCAGCAGAAGGTCGTACAAATCACTCGCGTTCACCTCGTCGCTCCTTACTAGTATGAAATTAGCCGACGACGGATTTGGCGAAAATCCGAGGGCGGTGACGCCGGATGACAACACGTCTCTCAAAGCGGAGATTTCTATCGCGGAGTTTCGCAAATACGGCTCCGGATTCTCCGCGCATGCTATAGCGAAAGCCTCCCCCACACAGTTGAGCGGCCACGGTTGGATTTGTTCGCGGACAGAGTTCGCTACGTCCTCCCTCGCGGCAATGAAGCCGACGCGAAGGCCGGGGGCCGCGAAATCCTTTGTGAGCGCGCGCAATACGATGACGCGCCCTTCGTCCGTCATACCAATGCAGGAGGGCAGAGACGGATGAGCGAGGTTTATGAAGCACTCGTCCGCCATCATATACCCGCCTGAGGCGGAACAGAGTCCCGCCAGTTCGCGTAGTTCGTCCTCCGTCCACGCCACGCCGGTCGGATTGTTCGGCTGGCATATCACAAGCAAGTCGCCTCTCGAAAAAAATTTGCGGATTCCCTCAACGTCGAAGGCGAAAACATTCGCGGCGAAAGACGGCACGCCCACTGCCGGTATGCCTAAAGACATAGCGCATGACTCGTACTCGGAAAAAGTCGGGGGCGTAACTAGTATCCGGGCCGGCTTGAGCGCTGTTATGACGGCTCTTATCAGTTCGCTCGCCCCGTTGCCGAACACAAGCCCGCCGCGCGGCACGCCGAGCCACCGCGAGAACGCCTCGCGTATCGCCGACTGGCGCGCGTCGGGGTACCTGTTCACATGCCTGAGGGCGTCAGAGGCGGCAGCCATAGCGTATTCGGGAGGACCTGCGGGATTGATGTTGCTTGAAAAATCCAACAATTCCCGCGACGGAAAATCATATATATTGCCGCCGTGGATACCGCCCATACAGGCTTCCGTCAAGAGAATATCCATGCGGTAAGCAGGGACAAAACGGAGAATAGCGCGTAGGAGTTCCAGTAAAGAGACATGGCCCGTCCAAGGTCCTGGAGATCGGGGCAGCGGCCTTGCCCTATGAACGGTTTGTCCCGCATCTCACCGAAGTAACTCGCGGGCCCGCAGAGTTTCACTCGGAGAGCCCCGGCGAACGCCGCTATCGGGTATCCGGCGTTGGGGCTGGCTAGAGACCCTCCGCAGTCCATAACGGCGCGGATCGTTTCGCGAAAGTTACCGCCGGCAGTCTTGGATGTGAGCGCGATTATCAGAGCCGACAGCCTGGACGGGATGAAATTGAGTATATCGTCGAGCTTCGCCGACGCGAAGCCGAAATCGGCGTATTCCTCCGTCTTGTAGCCCGCCATAGCGTCAAGCGTGTTCGATACCCGATGGATCCACGCCAGCACCGGTCCCCCTATTGCGGCGTAAAGCAGTGTCGCGGCGGCGGAATCGCTGAAATTTTCCGACAGTGTCTCAATAGCGGACGAGGCTATCTCCGTCTCCCCCATCTCATCAACGTCGCGGCTTACAAGCATTCTCAAACGTCCTCTCGCCTCCGGGACAGAGCCTAGCGCCAACGCGTCGGCCACAGTTCCGACCTCACGCGCGAGGCAAGTGCCGCCAAGCGCGAAATAAATCAACACCCCGTTCATCAAAATCCCGAGCGGTCCGAGAAATGACGCCGCAAAGCAGATGACGGCGATTGGGATGATGAACAGCATATTGAACGCGACGTAAACACAGCCCTGCGTGGTAGAGCTCACCGGCAGAGTGCGGCAATAGGACTCCACGAGGTCTATCTGGCGTCCCAACAGTTTGACGGGATGCCAATTACCGGGCGGATCGCCAAATATTAAATCCAGAATCAAAGCTATAACCAAAGATAAGATCGACAAATTTATCCCTCCAAATAAAAAAATACTGGACAACGCCCCAGCCGAGGTGGCGGAATGGCAGACGCAGCGAACTCAAAATCTATCAGCGCTGCCGGTTGAGCTACACCCATCTTTTCTTATATGTTTGCTTCTCAAGTTGACTTCTCGTTTAACTTAACCGTAAAAACTGAATAAAAACAGCGGAGCCGATGAAATCAAACTCACCGGAGTGTTTTTATTAGAGCGATAATCCTGTAATATTCGCCGTCAATCCCATGTATCAATTTTTCCAATTAACAAACTGTAGTCCATATATGTGCTTAAAATGGCGCGTGTTATTTGTGATGAGTGTATAACCATTAGCAATACAAAAAGCAGCAATAAAAATATCAGCATCATCAATCAGATTGCCTTGTTGACTTAACGACGCGTAAATTTGTGCGGCTTTTTGCCAAACAGACATATCAAATTCCCTTTGTTTTATCTTTTGACAAAGCTCATTAAATTTGACTAACCTCTTATTGAGTTTTTTAGCCAACAATCCTCTTTGTACCTCGTAGAAAACGATTGGTGGAATCACAAAATCAATACCATCATCAAATGCCTGACGATAACGAATTATTACATCAGCATCCTCCTTGAGCATATATGAAATGATATTACTATCAAGGGCATAAATCATAAATCCAACTCCCTGGTTATATTCACCCTTTTCGCTAAAATCGCGTCGAACTCATCATCAAGTGGTTCATCGTCTATTTCGGACATCGCCGCAAAAAATTTTTCAAAAGCATCTCGGTGTGTTTGTCTGTCGATAAACATTTCAGGTTTCAACTGAGGCTCTTCCACATCGACAAGCGTTACAGCTACACGAACGGAAATTTGATCTGTATACTGCTCAGGTATACGTATTAAATTGTCTTCTCTATCGGTTTCAAACTGGATGACCGCCATAATGAAGACCTCCTTTGTTGTACTGATTCATTTCCATAGAGATTATAACAGAGTTATATAAGTAAGAAAAAGCCGCTGTCCTGCTGGTATCTACACACGTACAGATAATAATCTTAAAGGTAAAACATACAGTTGCCTATTTTACTCAAACGCTGAAAAATCACTGAAAAGGGTTAAGCCAAATGTTAAATCCAGAATCAGAGCTATAACCAAAGATAAGATCGACAAATTTATCCCCCCAAATAAAAAAATACTGGACAACCCGCGATAAGTATGATTGAATATCGAAGCCCCAGCCGAGGTGGCGGAATGGCAGACGCAGCGGACTCAAAATCCGCCGTGGGCAACCACGTGGGGGTTCGAGTCCCCCCCTCGGCACCAACCACCCCAATCATAATTATTTTACAACCTGTCAAAAACCTGACTACCTCTAATTTTTTTGACAGATCCCTATTGCATAACCAGTTAAGATATTTCATAATATGTTAAAGTATGTTGCACATAAATTGTACACCGAAGAAGGGGGAAAAAAAATGAGGAAGTTGTTCATTCCTATTGATGAAGCGAGAAAAATAATAGATAACACGAAAATTCTCGCCGAAGAAATCGCCCCGATAATAACCGAAGATATTCAGGATATGGAGCCTTTCAGCCTTACGGAAAAAATATCCGGTGAATCATTGGTTGATATGGCGGCAAGAATTTTTGGCGAGGCTTCGCGTGAAAAATTTTTGATATTATATAAATCTTTTCAGTTATTCAGCGTTGATTTCATGCTTGATGAACTGGCAAGTTTGTCTGAAAGAATGGTAATTCACGATCAGATCATTCAAATCCTCAAAGCTCGTTCCTCGGACGAGCATTTTGCAGATTCGCTGCAATCTGTTACAAGCAAAATATTCACGCCTTGCGGAAACAAGTTATTGTTTACGGAAGAAAGAGTCGAGAAAACCCTTGGAGAAACATTCTACGCCGCAATGGGATTTGAATCCGACAAAATATCTCCCAGCGATTATTCTTCGTTCAATTATTGTTTATTTGAACATTTTTTTGTAATGTCCGAGAGAGTAAAAAAAGCATTTCAAAGGCACAAGAGCTCCCGCGCCAATACGGTTGCCGAACAACCAAACCAAACAGGGGAGGAAGGCTGACGACGGGACGAGGAGACTTAGCTCGTGCGAAGTTTTGGTTAATGACCCGCCTACAAAAAAATCCTCGCCGGCTGCCCTTGGCTCTCGCGCCAGTCATAAATCATCCGGCGATACATATCCTCAAGCCCATACTGCGGACGCCAGCCCAGACGCTCGAGTTTTTCGGCGCTGAGCTTTGTATTCACTGACGGCGCGAAGCCCTGCTTTTTCCCGTCCGTCGGTTTATCCAAAATAACCATCACCCTGCCCTCGCAAATTCGATCCGCCACAATTCCGGCCATCTGCCGTATCGCTACGCTCTCCCCGGGATTTACTACGTTATAAGCTTCGCCGTTTTCACCCTTCAACGCGATGATCAAAAGGGCTCGAACCGCGTCGGCCGAATAGCAATAATTGCCCCGCGTGTCGCCCTCCGTTCTCAGGACGATATTTTTACATGCCATGACTGAACGCGCAAACTCCGCGAACACCCTGGGATCGTCTTTCGGCGAACCGGCCCCGAATATATGAGACAGCCTCGCTATCTTCGAGGGCACTCCATATTGAGACAACCAGCAGGCGCACATACATTCGCACATGCGCTTGCTTTCAGGATAACAACTGCGGGCGCTTTTCAAATCAAGGTAACTGAGCTGCTCTTCCGTCACCAATCCCGGCGAAGAATCCGCCGCCCCATATACTTCCATGGAAGACATATAAACCAAGCTGCGCGCGGATTTCTCGCGGGCGAGGTTCAATACGTTCATTGTCCCGTTAAGTGAGGTTTCAATCACCTCAGTCGGGTTGGAGGCCATTTCCGAAGATTTTGTGATGGCGGCGCAGTGAAAAATATAGTCTATCCCGCCTTCGATTTTCATTGTCTCCCGGATATCCTGCCGGATAAATTCCGCTCCATAATATCGCGTAAGGTCTTCGGCAAGCGCTGCATTTCTGCCAAATGCCAGAATACGGGCATTGAGGTCATGACGTCCGCTCGCGAATGAAATTCCTCGTACGATAGCCGAACCGATCAATCCCGTCGCCCCGGTTATCAGAATGGTGCTGTTTTTGAGCTTTTCCCACGGAATCGCGCTGTCTTTATCAATCTGTTCCAAATCTTCCCTCAGTATCCGGCGATTTTCTTCCAAAGCGCCACTTCCTCCCGGATTGTAAATTTTCTCAAGTATACCAACTTTCTCAGCTCTTCGCACATTAGCTGATTATCCGGTAATGGAGATTTGCTATAATGTTTAAGTAATAAAACTATCAAAAATTGGGCTGGTGACAGTGTATGATCGATTCAATATTGGACGCCATCGGCAATACGCCTATTATCAGGCTTAAGAGGATGGCCGGCACGGACGGCGCGGAGATATTGGCAAAATATGAGGGACTCAATGTTGGCGGATCGATTAAAACGCGCACGGCGCTTAATATGATCACGGCGGCGGAACGCGAGGGAATACTCCGAGAGGATTCCATAATTGTCGAACCCTCAAGCGGCAATCAGGGCATAGCGATAGCACTCATCGGCGCGGCCAAGGGTTATAAGGTCAAGATCGTGATGCCGGATTCCGTGAGTGTGGAGCGGCGCAAACTGATTATGCAGTATGGCGCCGAGGTCATTCTTGTGCGTGATGACGGCAATATTGGCGAGTGTATTGATAACTGCCTGAAAATTGTGTCGCAGTTAGCCGAAGATGATCCTCGCGTTTTCATTCCACAGCAGTTTACAAATCCAAGGAATCCCGAAATCCATAGAAATCAGACAGCGATCGAGATAATCGAGCAGGCGGGCAGACCGATTCACGGTTTCTGCGCGGGCATCGGTACCGGGGGTACTATTTCGGGAGTTGGCGAGGTACTGCGAAAGCATTATCCGGACATAACCATATGGGCTGTGGAACCGGAGAACGCGGCAATCCTGTCGGGAGGACCAATCGGAACCCACCTGCAGATGGGCATTGGGGACGGGCTTATCCCGGAAGTCCTTAACACCGAAATATACGATGACGTATGCGTCGTCAGCGACGATGAAGCGCTGCGGGCGGCAAGAGACCTCGCGCGCTTCGAGGGCCTTATGTGCGGCATATCTAGCGGGTCCAACGTATTTGCGGCGACCCGGCTCGCCAAACGTCTGGGCAAAGGGCAAAGGGTCGTAACCATACTGCCGGATACAGGAGAACGCTATTTCAGCACCAGACTTTTCGAGAGCGTCCCGGAGTAACATTCGCCGCCGGAGGGAGATGATCGATTTGATATTCGCGTCCCATGCACGGAAAAAAGCGGGAGAATTTTTCTTAATAAGTCTGACGAAATCGTTCGGACGGATAATATCACTTATCATCGCACTGTGGTTTCTCTCCGCTGGAATATTGTTCGGAGCGGACGCGAGGCCCATACTCATCATCTATCATACCAATGACGTGCACGGACACGTCTTTCATGAGAGGGACAGGGACGGAAATCCGATACGATGGGGATATGACTACGTAAAAACAATGGTGGACAGGGATCCGGCGTATAACAAGCTGCTTCTGGACGCGGGGGATGTATTGAGCGGGCAGGCGTTCGCGAACATACACAAAGGGGAACTCATCGGCCGTATGCTCGCCATGATGCATTACGACGCAATAGCGGCCGGCAACCACGATTTCGATTTCGGGTGGGAGAGGCTGCTGTCCCTCCGGGACGTTCACAGGCTGCCGTTCCTCTCCGCCAACGTGAGAGAAAACCTTGATAACCGCCGTATATTGCTTTCATATATGACGCGAAATTTTCCCAACCTCAAGGTCGGCATATTCGGCCTGTCCACACCCTCCACCTTAACCACAACCGACCCAAGAAACATCGCGAACCTCACCTTCGAAAGCCCGGAGGAAACGTTAAAAACCGCCGGCGAGATGGTACGGCGCCTCAGGGAAGTCGAGGAGGTCAACATGGTCATAGCCCTCACACATTTGGGAAATGAACCTTACAGCGAACCCTCGAGTCTGACTTTAGCGCGCGAGGTACCCGGCATAGATCTGATAGTAGACGGACACTGTCACAGCAAACTTACGGAGGGCTTGAAGGCCGGCGGCACGACGATTGCCTCCGCCGGCCAGTACCTCGAAAATCTCGGCAGAATAGAGGTATTCAGATCGAGCGACGGCGGTTTTGAGTTCAAGGCGAAACTTCTGCCCGCGTCGGAATCGGAGCACATCGTCCCTAAGCCTGAACTTTCATCGGCGCTTGAGGTACTGAGGGAGGACATGAACAGTGAACTCGAAGTCGTGACGGCTCGCTCGCCGATAAACCTGGACGGAGAAAGGGAACGAATCCGTTCAAACAGCACAAACATGGGACGTATCGTATGCGCGGCGCTGATGAGCAGAACAGGGGCCGACGCCGCGATTATCAACAGCGGCGCGATACTGGGCTCCATCCCGGAGGGCGACATAACAAAAGGAACCCTTCTCTCCGTCATGCCATTCGGTAATTACACGTTTACGGTAAACATGACCGGCGCGGACATACTCGATGTACTGAAGGACGGTTTGTCGCGTCCGGGAACGGGGGCATTCCCGCAATTCTACGGCCTCTCTGTGAAAGCGCGGCGGGGCGAGGCCGCGGTGCCGGACGGCACGATGGAGGCGCTCATCGTCAGCTCCGTCACCATAGGCGGAGAGCCGCTCGATCCTGACGGCAGATATACCATAGCCATTAATGACTTCATGTATCATGGCGGGGACGGATACGTACAGTTTGCGAAATATCCCTTCAACGAGTTCGGTACGGTGGACTACATATTCAGCGATTTTATCTCCAAGGCGAGCGCCGAGGCAATAAGGCGCATCGACAATGCGGAAGTGCTGACCATCGAGTAGGTTGAGCGGTGTTTTTTAACCGGCGGTATCGCACTGCCAGTTTAAAAGGAGGCGACACGGACAATGGCCAATTTGCCTGAAGAATCCCTCATCGTCGTAAGAGACCTATGCAAGAGTTTCGACGACGAGGATAAAGGAGTGCTCAACAATATTTCGATCAATATAAAAGAGGGGGATCTCGTTTCCCTGATAGGTCCTTCCGGCTGCGGTAAATCAACTTTCCTGCGATGTCTTAACTGTCTGGAACTGCTTGACTCCGGCTATATTAGAATCGGGGACGTGGAGCTTACGAGGCAGGGACGCTCGCACAAGCCGGACGAAAAAATGCTGGAGACCGTCCATAGGATGCGCGAGGAAGTGGGTATGGTCTTTCAGGGTTACAACAGCCTCTTTCCGCACAAAACCGTAATACAAAACGTTATGATAGGGCCGCGCGTCGTAAAGGGAATACCCGAGGCCGAGGCGCGGGAGATCGCCATGCCGCTTCTCAAAAAAGTCGGCCTTGAGTCGGTCGCGGGTAAATATCCCTCGACCCTCTCCGGGGGGCAGAGCCAGCGCGCCGCAATCGCCCGCGCGCTTGCGATGAATCCCAAGGTCATGCTGTATGACGAGCCCACGAGCGCGCTGGATCCCGAATTGGTCGGGGAGGTCCTTCAGGTCATGAAGGACCTCGACTCGGAGGGAATGACCCAGATTATAGTCACTCACGAGATGAAATTCGCGCGCGACGCGTCAGATTACATAGTATTCATCGACAAGGGAGAGATAGTGGAGTATGAAGACGGCGATATCCTGTTCACAAACCCGCGCAGCGACAGAACCAGGGCATTCCTGCGCCACTTCACGGGCACGGCGGCGGTGAACTGCTGATGAAAAACTTTCTCGAAAAAATATTTACGCTGACCGTATTTTTCGCCGTACTGATCGCGGCGACAACCATGACTCCGGCAGCGGCGTCGGAGTATTCCGGCGTGCTCCGCTGGGGCGGGGACTCGGAGGGCGGTTTTCCTTACATGTTCCCAAATCCGCGGAACACCGACGAACTGATAGGCTTCGAGGTCGATATCGTAAACGAACTGGCGGCATATCTCGACATGAAGCCCGAATACATCAATAACGCGTGGGACAACCTGATACCGGGGCTGCAGCGGGGGCTCTATGACATAGCCATCAACGGGCTTGAGGTCACTCCGGAGCACGAGGAGGCCGTGAACTTCTCCATACCGTACTACAAGACTTTTCTACAATTGGCCGTCCGAAACGAGAATACGGACATCGGTTCTCTGGAGGACTGCCGGAGAAAAATCGTAGGCACCCTCAAGGAGAGTTATGCTCAAATGGTTCTGGATGAACTCGGCGACGTTGACATCCGCACGTATATCGTCGAGTCCAACGCTTACGAGGACCTAGCCAATGGACGGCTCGAAGCGGCGCTGTTCGACTCCCCCATAGCGATTTACTCGGCCGGTTTCAACCCGGAGATAAAATTCGTGGGACCGCCGATCGGGGAAATAATTTACGCGATAGCCCTTACCAGGCAGAACAGGGAACTGCTTGCCAAAGTGAACGAGGGCATAGTCTATCTCAGGGATTCCGGCAAGCTCCGCGAGATATACGACAGGTGGAACCTGTGGAGTCCGGTCATGGCCGCGGAGTTCAACGACTACAACCCGCGGAGCGTCGGGACGACCAACTACAACGAATGGGCCGATATACAGCGTGAGGAGTTGTCGTTCGCGAAAAGACTCGCGCGATACCGGTCGATGCTGCCGACATTCGGGGAGGCGGCGATACTCACACTGAAGGTCTCCATAACGGCCATGGCGATAGCTACTGTGTTCGGGCTGGTATTGGCAATCGCGAGAGTGTTCGCGCCGAAATGGCTCTCGCTGGCCGCTGTGGCCTTCATTGAATTCATGCGGGGCACGCCGCTCCTGATCCAACTGTTCTTCATTTTCTACGGCCTGCCCAATGTGGGGATAACGCTGGACCGATTCTGGGCGGGTGCGATAGGACTCGGGCTGAACTATGCGGCTTACGAGGCGGAGATATACAGGGCCGGACTGTACGCCATACAGCGGACGCAGTGGGAGGCGGCGCTTGCCCTTGGGATGACGAGATGGCAGGCGATGCGGGAGGTCATTCTGCCTCAGTCGTTCAGGGTCGTGATACCTCCGATCACGAACGATTTCATATCGCTCTTGAAGGATTCGTCCTTGGTTTCCACGATAACGCTCGTCGATCTGACGAAGGCTTACGGGCAGCTCGCCGGGACATACTACGACTACTTCGGTACAGGCATAATGGTGGCATTCATATACCTTTTGATTGGGCTGCCGTTCGTTATGTTCTCGCGCTATGCCGAGAGAAAGCTTGCGGAACAGGACAAGGACGGCAAGAAGGGAATGGCGATGAACTACTACCGCACCAGCACAAGATATTAAGTTTAGAGCTTCAAACAGGGTCAGGGTAAAAGATAAGGCGCAGCCTGATTTCCTCCGGCGTCATGCCGGTAAGTTCGGACAGGCGGCGGATTCCGCGGCCACCGTGGCCTGTGAGCTGTGATATGTTTCGCCGTGGAATGTTCCACGGGCCGCGAGGGTTTGTATCGAACAGAGACAGGACCAGTTTTTCGGATATGGCCAGTTCGCCGAAGGCCGGATGATACGGGCCGGCAATAACGGATTTCTTCAAGCTTTCGGATTCGAGCAGCCCCACCCTTACCACGTTGAAGCCATGTCTTTCCGCCGCGAGCAATATTGCCCCGGCAGTTTGTACCGCATCCTCCAGCTTAAGCGGGGCGTATTCGCCCCGCTTAAATATTGCCTCAAGCTCGGTACCCTCGATAACCAGACATGGGTACAGCCTGAAATCCATTCCACCCGATTCGGGCACTAAACGCGCCAGCGTCCTGACGTCACTCAGAACACTCTCTCCAGTCTGATGAGGAAGTCCCATCATCAACTGGACGCCTACGTGAAAGCCGCCCTCCATCAATAATTCGACCGCGCGGATAATCATTCCGGCGTCATCGTCACGGCGGCACGACGCAAGTACCTTTGGGTCCAGCGACGGTATGCCGAGTTCTATCGTTCCTATCGGATAATTTTTCAGAATACGGATGATTTCCCGCCCGGAGGGCCCTTCAAAGTCGCCGGGATACGATGAGAACGTGACGGCGCTCCCCTCTGCCGCGGAACGTATGGCGCCGAGAAACTCCGTCATCCGCGGTGTGCCGATCCTGGCGAAACTGCCGCCGAAAAAACATAACTCAACCGGCTCTCGGGCATCCAATACGGCGCTGCGAACTTCCTCCGGCGTGATCGCGGTATCTCGTCCCCCTGCGTTCCGCGTTATGACATTCTGATCGCAATAAACGCATTTGCGGACACACCCCATTCCGGGCATGAAGAAGGCTATTCGTTTCAGCCGCATACTCCCTCCGTCCACTCGGAAATTACATCCGGCGGGGCGGGATAATCGAACGCCTCGCCGGATTCTGAGTTAGCGGCGTCATCCGGTTCGGACTTAAACTTTTGCCTTTCTGCCCCTCTTTGGCGCCGCAACGGTTTCCTCGCCCCATTCTTCGAGCATCGCGCCTATCACTTTTTCGACTCTGCGGAGGTCGATGTCGGAGAGTTTTTTCTTCCGGAACCAAACCTCCACTTCGCCGCTCGACAGAAGCTCCTCCAACTGGAGTCTGGTCCCCCGTGACGGATAATCGTCCACTATGTCGTTTACCGTCGTGTGCAAAACATTTGCCAGTCTGTAGAGCAGTTTTACCGAAGGCATGCGCCTGTTGCTCTCCAATGCCTGTATGTAAATACGACTCACTCCCACATTGTCCGCCAGTTTTTGCTGCGTCAGCGACGCGTTTTTTCTGAGTGTCCTCAACCTTAATCCTAGACTCATTCGATATCCCCCCTTTTTGTAAAACATTCTCGCTTAATGTTACCTGATATTTTACTACAATAAATAAAACGTGTACAGGCCAGCAAATCGGCGGGCCAATCCCCCCCTCTGTGTATGACATTTGTATCCTCACGGCACGGCATCAACAACTCGTTCCGATGGTTTATAATGTCCGGGGTGAAGGCCGCGCGCCGCCCGGACGCGCCGGAACGGAGCGAACGCTGCCATAGCCCCCGGCACGGTCACAAAGTCGAACGTCCCCCGCGAAAACGGCAGGGTAATCAAATTCAAAGGAAGGCGGAACGGAACTCATGCGCAATCTCTCCCACAAAACGATTTACCTGACGATATTCTTTATCTCAGTTGCTGCCCTCTCTACCGCGGCATATGCCGGAAGCGAAATGGATGACGCTTTCTGGAGCCGCGACTGGCAAACCATGGACAAAATTTACTCGTCGTCCGCAATCTCCCCGCGCGAGAAGTCCATTTACGTCAATGGCCTCTGGTCGCAGGGACGATATGAAGAAGGCATTAACATCCTCGAAAGCATACATCAAGATTATCCAAATGACCTACGTGCTTACGCGGATATGTTATATATTTTGGGCCTCGAAAGAACGGAAAAAAAATCCGAAGCGTTGGAAAGGGGGAAAGTTGTCTGGGAATCCGCCCCCGATAATCTGAAATACTATCTCGCCTACGCGATGGGCCGGCTTTCACGCGACCTTGACATGAAGGACGAGTCGCTCATATGGTTCCGCAGGATGCACGAGTTCGCCGCCGACAGAAGGCAGGTGACGACAGCCCTGTCCCAGATAATGGAGAGCGGGAGCGCCAATGCCGATGAAGCCGCGGAAATGCTGATCGCCTCGCCCTCAAACGCGGGGGCTCTCGCGATACTCGCGGCGACGGATCCGGCGCGCGCGACAGGATTGGCGGCATACGCGCTCGGACACATCGCTTACTCGGCGAAAAATTACAAAGAGGCGGCGCGACTGTTCGAGATGGCGTTAAATGATGTCAATATCGGAGAAGACGCGAGGTATTACGCGGCGTACTCGGCATATCATGAGAGACGCGACGACGACGCGTATAAATTCTGGTCAGAAATCGCGCTCACAGGCTTCGAATATCCCCAGCGGTCGGTGGCGAGGCTGGAGAATCTCGCCGCGCGATCACGTAAGAGCGATATAATCCAGACGCTTAAAAAAGCGGCCGAAGCACGCGTCGATGACTACCCGGACGTTGCGGTGGACGCGCTTTCCGCACTGACAAGGATAGGCGACGCGGCTTCCGCACGGGAAGCCGAGCAAAAACTTTTCTCGGAGCACGCATACAGCTCACAGGCCGCAAACATCCGCTGGGAGCGTGGCTGGAAGGCCTGGAAGGAACGCAATTACAGAGAGGCATATGATCAATGGGCCGCGGGTTACTCGCCAAATATAAGAAGCGGGGAGCTCGCCTCCCGGATACTCTACTGGCAAATGCGCGCGCTGGAGAAACTGAACAGTCCGGTGGCGGCTGAGCGGGTCAGAACGCAGCTCATCTCGACATGGCCCGCCGAGTATCACACGTTTCTCGTGAGCGCTGACGGAGGGATAAGGCGGGAACCTGTGCCGGAAAAATTCATCACCCCCAGCGACCTGATGGACTGGGGATTTATTACCTACGCCAGGCTGGAGGGAGCGAACATCACTGTTTCCAACGTCACAAGCGCAAACGTCCCGACTCTCTACAGGACCGCCCGAATCGCACTGTGGGACGACGAATACACATCGGCCGTAAGAACGTTTTTCGTGATGCAGCGCGCTATCCCCTCGGAAGACCTGGCCTCATCGGAATTACTGAAAATAGCCTATCCCCGGGCCTTCGAGAGAAACGTGCGAGCCGCAAACGAAAAGACCGGCCTCCCCATTGAAACGATCTGGGGGGTAATGAGACAGGAGAGCCTCTATGAACCGGACGTCGTCAGCAGCGCCGGGGCCTACGGACTGATGCAGTTGATGCCCGCGACCGCGCGCCAGGAAGCGGGTAAGATGGATATGCCGGACGACGCGTACCTGAGGCCCGCCGACAACATAATGCTGGGAGCGAATTACCTTACCGGCCTGTTCGCGCGCTACAAGGAACCGCCTCTCGTGTTCGCCGCGTACAACGCTGGAGGCTCCCGGGTCAACAGATGGACACAGGAACAATCGACCGCGGACATGCCCGAATGGATTGAGAGTATTCCTTTCCGCGAGACGAGGGGATTCGTGAAGGCAGTGATGCGTAATATACAGGTGTACAACATGATCTACTCCGATGGAAACGAGTGAACATGGAGAGAATTTTGCATGCTTCATTTACTAGCTGTTAGCTGTACATACGCATATATAAACTTGAATATGTGTAGTTACATACTATTAAATCGGTGAACTGTGGAAGCTCGCGATGCGCAACGCTATACGAACAATAACAAGCCATAATATCCAATCAATTATAATATAAATTTATTAAATGAAAATGTGGCTTGAATACATCGTAACCGGCATTGTAGAGTATAATCATGTTAGTTTACTGGGGGTGTGAGTCTTGAAAATGTTTCACGGCATTTGCATTCATTCGCATTTTTACCAACCTCCAAGGGAGGATCCCTGGCTTGACGCGGTATTGCGCGACCCGACGGCCGCGCCTTTTCATGATTGGAACGAATGTATTTACGACCAATGTTACAAGCCGAATATGGCGGCCCGCCTGCTCGACTTGAACGGCCGCATCGTTCACATCAGCAACAACTACGGATGCATGAGCTTTAACATAGGCCCTACCCTCCACAAGTGGATCGCGGTACGTGACCCCCTGCTCGCTAAAGGAATATTGAAGGCCGACGCGAACGCCGAGAGCGAGCTTGGAGCGGGAGGGGCAATCGCCCAGGCTTACAGCCATATGATAATGCCGCTGGCAAACGAAAGGGACAAACGCACTCAAATCAAGTGGGGGGCGATGGATTTCGCGCGCCGCTTTGGCAGAAAACCGGAGGGTATGTGGCTGCCGGAGACAGCCGTGGACATTCGGACGCTTGAGGCGCTCTCGGCTGAGGGGATAAAATTTACGATACTCGCTCCGCACCAGTGCGCCGCCACGAGGGAACCCGGAGGTTCATGGACCGAGACGCCGGGAGGCGCGGGACTCGACGTGACCAGGCCATACGTTATGCGGCTTCCGTCCGGCCGGAGCATTACGCTGATTTTTTATTTGGGAAGCGTTGCTCACGACATCGCGTTCGGCGGTCTGCTCAACAACGGAGATCGGTTCGCCGAGTCCCTTATCAGCAAAATTCAGCGGTACGAAGAACCCCGTCTGCTCACGATAGCCACCGACGGCGAGACATACGGTCATCATCACCGATTCGGGGAGATGGCTCTGGCGCGCGCCGCGCAGATAATCAATCAATCTTCCGACGTGATACTGACCAACATATCAGCTTTTCTCAAGGATCATCCCGCCGAGCACGAGTGCAGGATCGCGGAGCGCACATCGTGGTCCTGCGCGCACGGCGTTGAGCGATGGAGGAGCAGCTGCGGATGCCACACAGGCGGGGAACCGTGGTGGAACCAGGCGTGGCGGGCTCCATTGCGGGACGCCCTCGACAAGATTCGCGACAGGATTGACGAGGTCTACGAGCGGGAGATGGGAAATTTCTGCGATTCCCCGTGGCAACTGAGGGACGAGGCAATTGCCCTCTATCCCGACAGTTACGGAAATGAACCGGCATGGGAACTCATCGGGAAAAAACGGCAGTTCCTTGAGGAGCGATGCGGAACACTCAAGCCGCAGGATGTGACGCGCGCCCTCACCCTCATAGACGCGCAGAAAATGCGAATGTTCATGTACACGTCGTGCGGGTGGTTCTTCAACGACGTGTCGGGAATAGAAACCAGGCAGATACTGGCATACGCGATCCGGGCGATAGAACACACGAGAAACGTCTCCGGCATCAACCTTGAGAGGAATTTCCTGAACGATTTGCGGAATTCTCGCGGCAATACGTCCGAGTTCGCGACAGCATATGACGTCGTGACCAAGTGCGTTATGCCAAACGTGAAGAACATCAGGGACGTCGCCGCTATGGCGTCGATGAAGAAGACAGGGAACCGCTATTATTCGTTTGGGATCGAGCGCAATTCGAAGCGTTATCACTCAGCGGGGCTGGATATGGATATTTCAACAATATCAGTCACCGATTTATGCACGTCGGAGAGTTGGACCGGCGGCGCGATGGTGATAACGACCGGCGGTCTCGACGATGTCTGCCGCCTTACGGAGAAACCCGCGCCGGACCCGGAATCCGTCTGGAAAAATTTCTACGTCGGGGACATCCTCACCATATCGAAATTCGTTGAGGAGCATTTTGAACTGGGCCCTTGGCATCTGACCGCTCTCACGACTGACGACAAATACCTGATCGCGCGAGAGAGGACAAAAAGCGCCGAAAAGGAAAACGTGGAGTACGCGTACGCGAAGATTAGGGAAAACCAGCGCCTGCTGGTACAGCTCCACATGATACAGGCCGAGTCGACGTCATTCCTCGTGCCCACCGGCAAGCTGGTCTACGAAAGCATGCTGGAGCATCTGGCGAAAAGCGCGGAATCGATACTTGATCTGCTGGAACCAGGTTCGCAGTTGGAGAATATTTTGAACGAGGCGCAGAATATAGGAATTAGCCCCAAAACATCCGTCTTATCCGCTGGCATGGAAGAAGCTTTTTATGATAATCTTATGAAAGCGGATTTAAAAAAAGATACAAAAGCTTTACAAAAATTGTCGAATCTGTGGAAGAGGGCAATGGAGCTGGATATTGAGATAGATAAATGGAGACTTCAGAATGTTATGTGGGAAATACTGGAAGGTCATACATCGGCTCTCCACGACATTCTGCTCGAATTTGCCGGCGAACTGGAATTCGCGCTCCCCGGCAGCTAACTAATTAAGGAGGTTTTAGCATATGTCCGTACTGCTATACGGCGAAGACTTTACCACATCGTTGAGGAGTTCATTAGATCGCAATCCGATCTTCAGGACCGTTGCGTATTTTTCGATGGAGATTGGCATATCTCCGCATCTGCCGACATACTCCGGTGGTCTCGGGATCCTCGCGGGAGATATTTTGAAGAGCGCCGCGGATATGGGCGTTCCGTTAGTGGCCGTAACGCTTCTCTATCGCAAGGGTTATTTCGGGCAGGAACTGACCGAGGACGGCAGGCAGATAGAGAAACCGGCCGAGTGGGAACCGGAGAAACTGATGACGAGGCTCGACAACCGGGTGTCCGTGATACTTGAGGGACGCACCATACAGGTGCGCGCTTGGGGATACGTCTATGTCGGTCACGCCGGATACCCGCTCCCGATCTACTTCCTCGACACGGACTTCGACGCGAACACACCGGGGGACAGGAGCCTGACATGGGAACTATACGGCGGCGATAACCGTTACCGCCTTTGCCAGGAGATGATACTGGGTGTCGCGGGTCTGCGCTTGCTGCGCGACTTGGGATATAACAACATCAAAACATTCCACCTCAACGAAGGACACGCCGGGTTCATATCTCTTGAGCTCACGAGAGAACTCGGTTACGAAGACTTTGACAAGGTTCGCGACGAGGTCATATTCACCACGCATACGCCCGTCGCGGCGGGACACGACTACTTCCCCTACGACCTTATTTCAGGAGTGGTGGAGGAGTACAACGCCTCCCAGCTCCGCAGGATGCTCGGCGGCAGCGGCGTTTCCATGACGGATCTCGGCCTGAAATTCAGCCGCTACGTTAACGCGGTTTCCAAAAAACACGCGGAGGTAAGCCGCAAGATGTTTGGCACCGACAAAGTCGACTTCGTAACAAACGGAGTGCACTCCACGACGTGGACCTGCCCCGGTTTTGCCCGGCTTTTCGACAAGCACATACCGGCATGGAGGAATGATCCGAGCCGTTTGGTACAGGCTCTCCAGCTCCCTGAAGAGGAGGTGTGGAAAGCGCACCAGGCGGCGAAAATGCGTCTATTTGCCCGCGTTCTTGAGGAGACCGGAGTGGAATTCGACGCGGACGTGCTGACGATTGGGTTCGCTCGCAGAGTAGCGACGTACAAACGCGCCGACCTTCTCTTCTCCGACGTCAAGAGGCTCATTGACGTCGGCGTCGGGCAGGTGCAGTTGATATTCGCCGGTAAGGCTCACCCGCACGATGATCCCGCAAAGGATATAATTAAGAACATATTTGCGATTTCAAAGGAAGTCAAAACGGCGATTCCGACTGTGTACCTCGAAAACTACAACATGGAACTCGCTCAGCTTCTCACTTCAGGAGTGGATGTGTGGCTCAACACACCGATACGCCCGAGGGAAGCTTCAGGCACCAGCGGCATGAAATGCGTGCATAACGGCGTCATGAACTTCTCGGTGCTGGACGGCTGGTGGATAGAGGGATGGATAGAAGACGTCACCGGATGGTCGATCGGCCCGGTCCCGACCGAGGTCGAGTTGATAGAGTACGATGAGAAGCAGGACGCAATGGACCTCTATAACAAACTTGAAGACAAGATTATACCGCTCTATTACACAGACAGGCACAAGTGGATAGAGATGATGAAGAGTACCATAGCTTTGAACGCCAGCTTTTTCAACACGCACAGGGTCGTAAAGGAATATTGTGAAAAAGCCTATGGTACGGTATTCCGCGGTTATTAGGTGACATTTCGAGAGGAGGGCCGGATAAATGAGTTCTTTTGACGACCAGCTTAAAGTTCTCCATGTTACGGTGGAGATGGCCCCGCTGGTGAAACAGGGCGGAGTTGGGGATGTGCTCATGGCTCTTCCAAAAGCGCTGTGCCGGCGTTCGGTGGACGCGCGGGTTTTGCTGCCCGCATATCCCGGCGCCATGGAATGTGTTGAAAACAACGGTTACAGTTGCTCACCGCTCGCGGAACGCATACATATCGCGCTCGACAGCAGGGTGTACTCGGCGAAAGTTTATCATGCGGAGATTGAAGGGGTGCCCGTGTACCTGCTCGACCAGCCGGAACTCTTCACTAACCCTAACGTATATCCTCATTCCCTCTCGCAGGCGTCCATGATGCCTTTCGCGTTCCTGTCGCTTGCGGCTCTCGAAATACCCGGATGCGCGGACTGGAAACCGAACATCATTCACACCCACGACTGGCCCGCTTCGATAGTCCCGCTGGCACTTCGCTGGCACAAGCATTACAGGGCTCTCAGATCGGAGTACGACATCGTAATAACACTGCACAATCTCGCTCATCAGGGCATCATCGATCCGTCTATTATCAGTTCGTGGGGCATTACGAAAGAAGCTTTCTCTATAGAGGGCGTGGAGTATTACGGCCAGGCCAACCTGCTCAAGGGAGGGATAATAGCGTCCGACGCTATAACCGCCGTCAGCCCCCACTATTCGTGGGACATACAGACTCCGGAGGGCGGTTTCGGCCTCCACGGCGTGTTCAGCAACATGAAGAGCAAATTGACGGGCATATTGAACGGGATCGACTACGAAGTGTGGAGCCCAAAAACCGATCCGCTGATACCGGCCGGATACAGTGTGGATGAAATGGAAGGGAAGTCCGTTTGCAGGAAAAAATTGGCCGAGATGTGCGGCTGGAAGGACGACGGTAAACCAATAATCTCGTTTGTCGGTAGAATGGTTCAGCAGAAGGGGATTGACATTCTGTTTACCATGCTCGATTGGCTGATGATCGACAACTGCCGCGCGGTGGTAATCGGTTCCGGCCAGCCGCAGTACGAGGAGTGGGCGCGCCAGTTCAGCCGAACCTACCCGGACTACTTCTGGTGTTACATTGGCTTCAACGAGGAGATGGCTCACCTCGCGTACGCGGGCTCCGATATAACGGTAATGCCTTCGCTGTTCGAGCCGTGCGGTCTGTCCCAGCTCATTGGAATGTCATACGGCTCCGTGCCGGTAGTGCGGTGTACGGGCGGCCTGGCGGACACAGTCATAGATTTCGACGGTTCTCCCGATGGCACGGGGTTCCTTTTCAGCGACTACTCGACGGATGAACTCCTCAAAGCCATGTACAGGGCGTTCGACGTATATCACGACAAGCCTCGCTGGCAGCAAATTGTAAGAAACGCCATGTCGGCGGATTTTTCCTGGAATGAGTCGATTTCGTCATATATTGATTTATACAAGGGGCTCAGAAGCGGGGATTGGGGAAACAAAGATTTATCTTTTGAGACCTGAGGAATAAAGATCGAGCGTCCGGAGGGACAGGGGGGAAAAAATAATGTTGCAGGGAAGAATTGGCAGGGTACTCGCCCTGGTGCTTGCAGGCGGAAAGGGCAAACGGTTAATGCCGCTTACCAAGTACAGGGCAAAACCGGCGGTTCCGTTCGCCGCAAAGTATCGTATCGTGGACTTTGCGCTCTCGAACCTGGTAAACAGTGGAATCTACTCAATCTATTGTCTCACGCAGTTCAAGAGCCAGTCGCTGCAGGAGCATATCACGCAGGGCTGGCAGTTCGGGCCCGCGCTCCGCGGGCGCAACTTTTTTGTCAACCTCGCTCCGGCCCAGATGTGGACCGACGAACGGTGGTACGAGGGAACGGCGGACGCGATTTATCAGAATCTTCACCTGGTCACGATGTTCAACGCCGACTATGTTTGCATATTCGCCGCGGATCATATTTACAAGATGGACATCGACCAGATGCTCCAATTTCACTATGACAACAAGGCGGATATCACCATCGCGGCCAACCGTGTGCCGGTCAACGAGGCAATCGCGTTCGGCTGTATTTCGGCAAATTCGGATGGCGTGATCGACGGTTTTGTCGAAAAACCTTTAAACCCACCGGAGGTGAAATCGGCCCCCGGCTACAGCTACGTGTCTATGGGCAACTACATTTTTTCGCGCGAAATATTGGAGGAAGTGATCCTGTCTGACGTCAAGAATCAATCCAGCAGCCATGACTTCGGCAAAGACATCATGCCGAGTATGCACGACAAATGCAGGATGATGGCATACGACTTCTCGACAAACGAAATACCGGGTAAAGACAGGCCCTATTGGAAGGATGTAGGTTCGCTCAAGGCGTACTGGGAAGCGCATATGGACCTCCTTCAGCACCCTTCGGCGCTGACGCTCTACAATTCTCAGTGGCCGATACGCACGGTGTCCTACTCCGATCCGCCGGGCTTTACCTATCCCGCGAAGGGGATGAGCAGTTCGGTGGAAGGCTGCCTTCGCGCGGAGGCAAGCCAGGTTTTGGGGGCGGTGGTACACCGTTGTGTGCTGTCGCGCCACTGCATAATCAACTCGGGCTCTGTCCTTGATGAGTGCATAATCGGACAGGGAGTCGTGATTGGGGAGAACTGCAAACTTCGGCGCGTGATAGTTGACTCGCACAACGTGATCCCGTCCAACACGGTGATCGGTTACGAAGCCGAGAACGACGCCGAGAAATACCATCTCGACGAAGAATCGGGCCTGGTTGTGGTGGAGATGCCGAAGGTACAGCTAAGAAAGGGCCAACTAGCCGGCCCGTTAGAAGACGGCCCCTTGAGATTTAACTGGGAAATGTTCTCTTCTTATTAATTAAAATAAAAACGGGCGGCAACCTGCCGCCCGTTTTTATTTTAATTTGATTATATTATTCCTTCTCGTGAGCTGGTTTTTCGTCGATGTCCGGATTTTTGGCGAGCCACGCGCCCCAGTCGATGCCCAGCGGGCCGCTCGCGATATACATCCCTATCAGCGCCAGCAGCGACTTTTCCCTCAGTATGACAACGCAGGACATCACTACCGCCGCCAGTGACAGCGACTTTATCTTGTTTACATTGCCTTTGCGGAGCAATTTCAGGTTGCCGTATGGAATTGCCGAAATCATCAGGATTCCCAATGCGGCCATCACCATTGCCGCTATTTTGGGGGTCAGCGGTATGCCGCCTATAACCAGCGAAGCCAGAGTCATTCCTGCCGCGGGTATCGGCAATCCCTGAAAAGAGCCTTGGACGTGCGTTACGTTGAACCTCGCGAGACGAAGGACGCCGCAGAGCGCGAAAAACGCTGTAGCGAGTACGCCGGGCATTCCGCCCCCGATGTCTATGTATTCCGCGTATATCAGGAAAGCCGGAGCGGCCCCGAAGGATAACGCGTCCGCGAGGCTGTCCAGTTCCTCACCAAAAGCGCTGCTCCCACCCAGACTTCGCGCAACTTTGCCGTCCATATAATCAAAAAAGACCGCCAATATCAAAAGGGTGGCCGACGGAAGAAAATGCCGCTGATAGGTCATTATAAGAGAAAACATGCCGCAAAGCACGCTGCCGCTCGTTATCATGTTAGGAACGATTTTTTCAAACGGAATGTTTCGCACACGCCTGCGAATCCGCCGTCTCCTTTTCATCCTCCCTTGACCTCTCCTATCACGGTTTCTCCCGCCCGCACCTTATCACCCGTCTTCACGGAGGGCGATATTGATGCCGGCAGGTAAATGTCTACTTTAGAACCAAGCTTAATCATACCATATCGTTCGCCTCGCGCAAGATGTGAACCGCATTTTGCGTAACATGTTATTCTTCGCGCCATAATACCGGCAATTTGCACAAGAGTCGTCCTGCCGTGCGGAGTCATTGCTCTCACGTAGAGCCTTTCATTTATCTCCGACGCCTTGGGCGCGATGGCGAACCATTTCTTGCCCGGGACGTGCGCTATCTCCTCGACGGTTCCCTCAAACGGAAACCTGTTTACATGGACGTCAAAACCGTTCATGAATATTCCTATCCTGGTTACATTACCGGCATAGGGGTCGGATGCTTCACCTATCTCCACGATACGGCCGTCGGCGGGACTAAGCCAGGCGTCATGGGAGGCGTTTCCCGAAGCGCGTTCCGGATCCCTGTAGAACCAGAGCGAAAGAGCGAGCGGGAATACGAGGATTGCCGTTATAAAGGGCGATATCAGGTACCCTCCGGCGGCCATGAAGATTAAGGCCGCTATGGTGGGGTATCCGTCCCTCGCTATTTTCAATTCGTCACGCCCCTTTTAGGTCGGAATCGGACTTGATGATGCTTATATCCGCCACCGAATCGCCCCCGTCCAGCCGCACGATAGTGTATCCCGTCGCGAGCCTGCTCAGGCTTGATATTTCGGAAGCCCCGATCCTGACGACTCTTCCCTGTCCCGAGATAACCATCAGTTCGTCGTCCTCCGAGACGCCCCATGCGCCTATCAGCTTGCCGGTCTTTTTAGTGAGGCGCATTGCCCGCACGCCGCCGCCGCCTCTGTGGTGAGCCGGAAATTCGTCGTACGGGGTTCTCTTGCCGATACCCATTTCACTGACGAACAGCACTTGGCGGCCCGGAATTATCACATCGCAGCCCACCACATAATCCTCCTCAGACAGCCTTATGCCGCGTACGCCCTGTGCCGCTCGTCCCTGCGGCCGGAACTCATTTTCGTGAGCGCGGAGGGTCTTTCCCCCTGCCGTCGTGAAGAGGAGTTCGTCATTGCCGTTGGTAATGCGGACGCGCGCTATCTCATCGTCGTCCCGGACGCCCAGCACCCGTCTGCCTACCTTCGTTAGCCCATCGAGTTCCCCGATGGGCATTCGCTTCGCCTGCCCCTTCTTAGTGACGAGGAATACATATTTCGCGTCCCCATGATTCATGTCGCGGAAGGCCACGACTTTTTCGCCGGGCTCCAGCGACGCTATCGAACTTATCAGCTTTCCCTTGCCGGTCTTTGGTTCGGGCAGGACATAGCACTT
>Ga0099364_10003636_pt1 | contig 23788 bp, 15 predicted proteins | sample TergutTh196P3_FD_73070 | JGI IMG/M metagenome (GOLD analysis project Ga0099364, IMG submission 73070) | Microcerotermes parvus P3 segment gut microbial communities from Pointe-Noire, Republic of the Congo - Th196 P3 | ecosystem: Host-associated > Arthropoda: Insects > Digestive system > Gut ...
TAGAAGACGATTGGCTCAACGATGGGGTAAAAGGATTTTTTACTGATAAAATGACGGCTTCCGTTTATAAAGAATATAGCAATCTAACTGTGCGAAGCATAGATGCAGAGTGTTTATTGGCTATGAAATTAACATCGGCGAGAACGGATACAAACGATGCTGGTGATTCTATCGTGCTTATGAAACATTTGTGTATAAAAGAACTTGACGAGTTATATGACATAATGGAAAAATACGCTCATCGAAATCAACTGACGGCACAAGCTAAATTTTTTGCAATGGAAATATTTGAACGATATGGTAAAGAGCGAAAAAAAAGCATATTTTGTAAAAGCAAAGAAATACTGTCAGGCTCAAAAACCAAATCTACACTGATGGAGCGGCTTGAATAAGGCAAGCGCAAAGCGGCAGAATACGAAAAATCTGACAGTATAGATAAAAACGTAATCGTGACAGTATAGAATAAAACTCAAAAAAACTTGATTTTATGAGGAACATAGCGTATAACGAGGTATGACTAAAAAGTATTTTTTGCGGCGTTTAAACTTTTCAAAAAAATAAGGTATATGCGAGGAATACACGGGTTTCAGGGTGTATCGTCAGCCACAGTCGATGCTGATTTGTTTTTTTAGAGTGTCCATTACCTTGTACATCGATATTTCCAACACCTTTGATGTATCGCAAATTCCGCTCGCGTTTACTGCCATTTTTATGATTTTTTTCTATATGAAGGCTTCGCACCCTTTGTTGCGGTAATTCAACTCAAATATTGTCGTTGGAATTATTTTCTGCTCATTTTTCTGTGATTTTTTCATATACGCGCCGTAAACTTTTTTCGATAAAACTTGACAATATTTTTATCTTAGTGTATAATATTTTCTATAGAATTGCGACTAAGGGGGACAAACTAATACGGATATGGATATATCAAATAATTATGTTCAGGAAAAAATAAGCGATGATTTTTGTGTTGTTTATGGTATAGAAAAATCCGAACATTTAAAGAATATATTAATAGAAAATTTGCAGTTTACAAAACGAACATATAATTTTTTTAAGAGAGTGGCGCGCTGCGATACTGTTTGGGATTTTCTGTCTTGTTCCGAAGAACAACTTATGTGCTTGAAAGGGTTTGGGGCGAAAAACCTTAATGAAGTAAGAGATAAACTGAAAGAAATAAAAAAGTATGGTATTCAGTTTAAATATCCCCATAATACAATACCCATTAATTCCAAATTCCTTTTTTTGATTGAAAAAATACTTAAGGCAGAAGATGATATAAATATTTCCGACTTAAGCGAAGAAGAAAAAGAATTGTATTCAAGGATACTTGCTGCTGTTGAAACAATGGGGATAGAATTATGCCGAACCGCTTATTTTACGCCTGATATAATTATCCCTGTACTAACATCGTTTAAAGATTATTATGTTGATTATAATAAAATTAACTCAAGGATAAATAAATTAAATCAAGCCTTTTACGCAATATCTCCGATGTGGGAAATCAAACCACTCTACCCGCTTGTAATGGCTTATTCAAATGATAAAGCAATACAGAATGCTTTGTTGGAAAACTTTGAAGGCGAGGAATATATTTACAAAATAGACGAGTGTTTTGAAATTGTTACATCTGATGAAACGAAATATGATATGACTTTGCAATTTTTACAATTTTTGAAAATTGATATTCAGAGCATAGTAGATGATACTATTAAGTATATATGTTGTAATAATAGCCAAAGACAAATAACTTTAGAATGTAGAGCCAATGGTATGTCTCTCAGTGCAATAGCGCAGGAAATTGGCGTGACGCGCGAGCGTGTACGACAGATTGAGGATAAAATCAAGAGATTATTTAGTCGGTCGCCTCAATATTATAGCATTTTATGGTTGGTCTCCGCTGTTCTTGATGGTAGGTTAATTATTGATGAAAATCATTTCTTTGATATTTTAAGTGATATAAACGCAAAAAGTGTGTGTTATTTGTTGCGCGATCTGATTTTGGAAAAAACGTATTATTCATATAATGAAGATTTGCGTGTGTTTATGCTCTGTAGCGATCCCAGCGAAAAAATAAAAGAAGTAATTGATTCGCTACCCAATAATATAATAAATATTGCAGACGCGAAAATCTTTATCGAAAAATTATCTAAAAACGAATGCCTTTCTTATGAATTTATAAAAAAAATATTTGAGTCGCGTTATGAAATTGCCGATATAATATATTTTGATAAAAAAATGCCGCTTTCTGAAATGTTCGACTATATTATAGAACGATTTTATTTGCATGGTATTAAATTGTTTGACGAAGATGAGATTGGAAAATTCAAAAATCATGTAAAGAATATCTTTGGGAAAATAAAAAGCTTAACATTGAGCAATCGTGCGATTGACGCTCGAATTGCCAATATAGGAATATTATGCGATAGAGGGAAATATGTACATAAAAATCATGTAAATATTCCTGATGAAATGATTGAGAAAATAAACGTTTTTGTACAAAGGAGTTCAAGAGACTCTATTTCGTATTTAGAGTTGTATGAAGAATTTAAAGAAGAATTATTGTTATGTTCAACTGTTGACAACAAATATTATCTGCAAGGAGTTTTAAAGTTACGCTTGAATGGGAAGTATCATTTTAATCGGGATTATATTTCTAAATCTAACGAAATATCTATGACTCATGAAATTATAAAATTTGTATGTGAAAGAGGCGAGGTATCAAAAACTGAGATTAAAGCTGCGTTCAACGGTATTTCAGAAGCAATGTTATTGCAAATTCTTGCACGTTCCAATGAAATTATATCTATTGACAACGCATTATATATACATAGCAATACGCTGAGAATAGAAGAAGCAGACTATGAAATAGCGGAATTGATAGATGAGAATATTATAGAAATGCCTGCGTCATCCCGTAAACTCTTTGAAAAAATGTTGAGCGTATACCCCGATTTTTTATACCGAAACAGTATTAACGTACATTCGAAGCTTTTCGGTATATTAAAATATATGTTTGGCGATAAATATCGTTTTTCAAGACCTTATATTACGAATAAATATCAGAGTGATAATGTAAGTACAATAAATATTATAAAAGAATATTTTAAGGATTTTGAAATCTTAACTATCGAGGAATTAACTAATTATTGCTCCGAACATCATTTGCGTTATTTAAATTTAAGCGGGCTGATAACAGAAATTAACGATATATTTCTTCGTAAAGACGATAATGAGTTGATTAATTTAGCGCTTCTTGATTTAAGCGACGAAAATTTAGAAAAAATCAAAAAATTACTTATTGACGATATTTCAATGAAAAGCTATCTATCAACGCGAAAAATAGATACTTTCATATATTACCCGGATATAGGAGTATCGTGGAATGGATGGATAATACATTCCATAGTGAAAAAGTTTTTTGATAATATTGCTGTACTGGAATTTCAAACATCCAGCAATACCGTGTTGAACGGGATATTTGTGGATTTAACGCTCGAAATTGATAATTATGAAGAATTTTTAAAATGGCTTATTAAGTCAGAACATTCCCATTCGCCGTTTCATGATATTAATGAAATAAAGGAGTGGCTTATTGACGAGGGAGTAATAAATATAAAATTGCCGGCGTTTCTTGACAAGTATGTTTATGCGGACGAATATGGAAAAATAATTGTTATATGATATATTGAGGTTTATTAATGTATAATTATGAATGGGATGAAGATACTGGAGGGTATCTTTTAAATACTAAAATTACAGGGGTGATAAAAGAAGTTCGTCCGGTATTTCATGAGGAGTTAAGATTATTAGGTTTTGATAAAAAATTTGGGTGGATTATCCCTGAAAGTAACGAGCCGTTGATGTGGGCTGAAGGACGAAGATATTTTTACAGAGGAGAACTAGCGGGAGAAGCTAACGGAGGTGGATTGTACGAATTACCTTCGCTTGTTTCTCATATAAACGGTTTAAATATTAGACCTGTAAATATTGAAAAAATGGTGCAAAAAAATAAAGTAATATTAAACGGTTTGGTTCAAAAGACTTTGAACTATATTTATGAAACATACAAAGAATATTCCGAAAAGCGCGTAGATATTATATATGTAGCTTTTAGCGGCGGTAAAGATTCATTAGTTCTTTTGGACTTAGTTCAGCGGGCTTTGCCGCACGATGCGTTTAAAGTCATTTTCGCGGATACTACAATGGAACTTCCAGACACGCTGAAGGCGGTTGAAATATCAAAAAAAAGATGGAGCAATCTTGACTGGCATATTGCAAAATCGCATATGGATGCCTCTGAAACATGGGAGAAAATGGGTTATCCTGCGAGAAAATTGAAGTGGTGTTGTAGTGTTCATAAAACCGCACCATCTATTTTAAAACTAAAAGAATTATATAACGAAAAAAGCGATAAATCTAAACCTTTTAAAATTATGGTTTTTGATGGTGTTAGAGCCGAAGAAAGTGATTCGCGCGCCTTATATTCAATGATTTCAGAAGGGAATAAACATACGACGCAAATAAATTGCAGCTCTATTCTTGAGTGGAATACGTCTGAATTATTTGTATATATGTTTGAACATGATTTATTTATAAATAATTTATATAGAAGTGGAGTAACGCGGGTAGGATGCAAATTGTGTCCGATGGCTTCTAATTGGAATGAATGTATGTTGAATCACACATATGCAAAAGATTTAGAAAAATTGTTAGGCATATTATATTCATCTATAAAAAAAGATTTTTCAAATGAAGTGAACAAAAAGCGTTATTTACAAGATGGCGGGTGGAAATCAAGAATCGGCGGAAGGGAACTAATCATAGGAGAAAATAAAATTATTGAAATTAGTTCTCCATCAGAAATTAAATTTATAATAAATAACGCGAATTATAAATGGGATAAATGGATAAAAACAATCGGAGATTTAATAGAGATTTCTGACGGTAATTATCTGCTTGTATATGAAGAAGTTCAACTGAATTTCAATGTAAATATAGGTGAAGAAAAAAACTCAATAACAATTTCTTTTGTGCCATTAATTAAATCGAAATCAACCATTAGATTCATGCATTTATTAAAACATGCTTTATATAAATCTGCTTATTGCGTAAATTGTAAAGTCTGTATGGCAGAATGCGCATTTAATGCGCTTTTTATCAGTTCACATAATATTGAGATAAAAGAATGTACGCATTGCGCTTCTTGTTTAGATATACAACAAGGCTGTATTGTCGCACATTCTATTGGAATTACAGGAGGAGGAAAAAATATGAGTGATAAAAACATTAACAGGTATCAAAATTTTGGTTTCCGTCAAGACTGGTTAAAATTATATTTTGAATTGCAGGATAACTTTTGGAAAAATGAACAATTAGGTAAATATATGTTTGTAAGTGCGCGAACATGGTTTAAAGAAGCTGAAATTACATTAAATAATGCTATTAGTGAATTAGGTACAACATTATGTAATATAGGTAGTGAAGCGGATTTTACATGGGCTGTGGTTTATATTAATCTGGCATATAACTCGCCCATTTTTAATTGGTATATAAAAAAAGTTAATTTTTATGATAAAACAACTATTGAAGATATAGCACTACTTCTGGGAGATAATTTTTCAGAAACTACTAAAAAGAACGCTCTTTCTTCATTAAAGGAAACTCTAAAAACTTCGCCTATCGGCGTTGATTTAGGACAGGGCGACTGTGAAATGAAAGGTAAAACCGTAGTCGCAGTGACGCGGGGTACGTGGCAATCTCCCGAACCGCTTGCGATTTTATACAGCTTATATAAATTCGCGGAAAAATCAGATATGTATTATAACTTCACACTTTCTGATTTGCTTGATGATTCAGATGAACGCATCGGACTGAGTCCCAATATATTGTTTGGCATAGATAAAGCCGCACTAAAACCTATGTTACAAGGATTAGCGCATGATTACACCGATTATATCAAAGTTACTTTTAATAAAGATTTAGAGAATATAAATATCAATAAAGAAAAAACATCGATTGATATAGTAAAATTATATTGAAGTTGAAAAAGGAGATTGTTGACTTATGCCAAGAAATTATAATGATTATTTAAGCGTCGACAGTGATTTTATTCCTGTATTTTCCGCTTATCAAGATAGCAAATACCCAAATAAATGGAAGTCGTTTTTTCCTCATGATAGTTTTAAGTCTATTGTAAGCCAGTTAATAGAGACATTGGAAATGAACTCGACGGAAAAAAATTGCTCGGTTTGGATTTCAGGTTCATACGGCACAGGGAAAACGTATGCCTCATTTGTAATCAAACATATGCTTGAAGATGAACTTAATTCAATTAAACCATATTTTGAAGCCAACAACATGACGTCGTTATATGCGCGTCTAAGCGGTATTAGAAGCGTAGAAAAGGGTAATACGCTTGTGGTGCATCGCAGTTCGTCTGCTGGAATCATCGGCACGAACAGGCTTAATAACTGTATACGGGAATCTGTCAAAACGGCATTGAGGGAAAAAGGTTATGACTATTTAGGGCAAAAGAGTCAATATGATATTATTTTAAGCACACTTAAAGATCCACAATCGTCTTTTAATTTCGCCAATGCTTTTATTAAATACAAGTCGAAATTACATATGTACGCTTCGCCTGAAAGCGTTATTCGCGATTTAGAAGAACTTGATTTAGACGGGCAGCTTGATTTATTAGACACAATAGTAGAAATAGCAGAAAAAGAAAATTACGTATGGGAATCTTCGACTATAGAATTAATAAACTGGATTGAGGATGTAATAAAAGGTAATAATATATACGCCATCGTTTTTATATGGGACGAATTTACTGAATTTTTTAAAAATAATCAAAACAACATTACCGGATTACAAGAAATAGCGATGGCAGCGGCAAGGCTAAAATTTTATTTCTTTTTAATTACGCACAGTGTATTTTCTCAACTTATATATGATGAAAAAGCGAGAAAAATAATTCAAGAGAGATTTAAATGTTTACCCATTGAGATGGCAGATACAACGGCATTTAAGTTATTGGGACAGGCTATAAAAAGAAATCCTGACGTTCCGCAAGGCGAGTGGCAAAATATAATATTTGATTTATGGCAAAAAGTTGGCAAAACTGTGAGGGATACATTAATTCGATATTCTTCAGATAACATTACGGAGAGCGAACTTCAAGCCTTATTGCCATTACATCCGATTGCCGCTCATTTACTTAAAGTTATTTCAAAAGACATAAGTTCCAATCAAAGAACAATGTTTCAATTTTTAAGCGGCGATTATAAATCCGGCGAAGAAGTAAAGAATAATTTCAGATGGTTTATAGATAATTTTTTTTATGAGCAAAACGGTTGGAATTATTTAACCGCAAATTATATTTGGGACTATTTTTTTGTTGGAGAAAATGCGGATATTGATGAAACTTTTAAATCTGTTATAACCCATTATAATAACTTTAAAAGCATATGCCAAAATGATGTAAACAAAGAGAATGTATTAAAAGTAGCATTGCTTTTAACCGCATTGCAATCAAAAAGCGGCGCAAACCGAGGACGAGGGCTTTCCAGTTTACTTCGACCAACGCTATCAAATATAGCGGCGTGTTTTATAGGTACGCCAATACAAAGCAGCATAAGCAATATTATGGCGGATTTTGTATTCAAATCTGTATTCGGGAAAGTCGAAGAAGATAATGATACTTTATATGTGACCACTCACGGAAACATAGATGAAGAACGATTCAATAACATGAAAGAAGAAATACAAAAAACTCTGCCGTTTGAAAAATTACTTTCAGATTCGACTTATGATGTTTATTCCAGATTTTTGCCTACAAAAGAATCGGCAAAACAAAGATTTATCATAATACCCATAACGCCCTTTTATGATAAAACATCGATAGAACGGGCAATACAATGCAAGCCGAGTAATATTCCCATGTTTTTTATATTCGCAAAAAATGAAGCGGAACAAGTTAAAATTAGATCAATTATACAAAAATTATATGCGGATTATACGGAATATTTACAAGATTTTGTAATAGTTGATTTTTCAGGGCAGATATTCACCGATTCGCTTTATGATAAATTTATTTATTCAAAGACTGAAGAACGGTATTATAATAGCAATCCCAATCAACGTAATCAAAGCGATTTGGCGAAACGAAATGCAAAATCAATAGTTGACGAATGGGTTAACAAATTAGATACGACAAGTTTGGATGTATATACTTCCGCCGATAATATTTCCAAATGTCAGGGCGGCGCAAATCTGCGCGCTAAAATGGATGAGATAACTGCCGCATTATTTAATTGCGGATTAGAGCAAGTTGCTTTGCATGATAATTTGTTCAAACCGACAAATTTCAAGGAAACCGTTGCGCAGATGGGTATGTTTGTAATGTCCATACCGCATAACTACGCTTCTCTGAATCAAATATCCGTAAAGCTTACTAATGAAGGAATATGGACTGATTCCAATTATTACAAGAATAAGCCTTCTCATATTATATCGCAAATGAAAATGAGAATAGAAAATATTATGAATGATGGATTTGAGAAAAATAATAAAACATATATTTCGGATATTTGGCAAGCGTTAGAACAAAAACCTTATGGATTTCAAAATAATTTAGGTTCGATATTCTTAATGGGTTTTCTGCTTAAAGAATATGCAGCCGGAACATATTATAAGGATGATGGTAATAGCAATGCTAAACTTTTGGATCATGCTACTTTAAGCGATCTAATTTTTGCCGTGTTGAAAGATATGCCAAAAAGTAAGAATCAATATATAATAAAACAAACCCCTGAACATATTGAATTTTGCAAAATCACAGGGAAAATTTTCAAAATTGCGACAGATAAACAAAATTCAATCGGCGATATTGTAAAAAATATACGCATATTTCTTAAAAATAATGATTATCCGTTATGGGCGTTGAAAAATTATATAACGAAAACCTACAACGATGTTGACGCCATTGAAATATATTGCAAAGCGATTGATTTATTTTGCGAACTTGTTTCTTTTAACCATATTTCCGGACGCGATGAAACAAGAATAGCGGAACAAGTTTATCGTTTATATAAAGAAAACGCCGGATTGCCAGCGGAATTGACCGAAATTATTATTCCGCAAAACATGAAAATAGGTATGCAATATTACATTAAAAAATATAATCCTCGTTTTACAGATATAACGACAAAAATAAGCGTCATCCCCGATGAATATATTATACTTCTTAATGAAAAACTATCGGCAGACTCTTCATATCTTTGGGAGATTGGGGACACGAACCATCAAATAGATTTACTTTATGACGATTATGTATTTATTGACGCAGCAAATGAAATATTGATTGAAAAGAAGAATACCCTTGAAAAAATATCTGAATCAATAAATACAAAACTCCAACTAATTAAAGTTCCATATACTTTAATTTCAATCCGGCAGCCTGAATTAAACAATATTTTTGAAACACTTTTTGCAATTAGAGATAATACAAATTACAGTAAAATAGACGCAGCTAAAATTATTTTAGATAATGCTGTTAAATTTAATGACTTTTTCACAAATCAATTTTCGCTCTTTACGAGCATCGCTACTGAAAAATTAAAGCAGTCTTTGTCAGGAGAAGAAGTAGAATTTTTATTTAATAATATAAATTCTGGCGTTTTATCAGGAGAAAGTGATGTATTCATTCAAAGTCTCAGCGCATCTCTTGAAAAATTCCGCAAATCAAAAAAAACAAACAAACTCTTTGAACTTTGGAATAAAATAACGCATAGCGAAAACCCTGCTGATTGGTCAGATAAAAACAATATTCCTATTTTATGTTTATTTCAAAATGATAAAAATATTGAAATTGTTAAAAAAACTTTCGAGATTATAAATAAAACGCGCACGGAATTATATGAAAGCGAAATAGATGAATCTATAAAATTTATTTCATCAGGCAACCTTGATAAATTATCCGACCATGTGTTATGTAATGTTGAATTTAAAAAATATTTTGCGGGAGAGTATGATTTTCTTATAGATGATGTCGATGAGTTAAAACGCACGATTAAAGATATGTATAGCAATGTATATGATTGGATTATACGAAAATCGTCCATAGAGGATGTTATACGAAAATTGGCGGAAAAAAGGTACGAAGATTTCTATAAAGTAAAAGTTAAAGAAAAAATAAAACAACTTTCTCCTGAAAAAGCGCAGAAATTTTTGGAAGAACTTATCGAAGATAAGCCATTAGTCGGAATAAATATTTTACAAAGCTAATATAAAAACGAGAGGTATTATTCGATATGATATTATTTGATAATGTGGAGTCGTTGTATTCACATATTGAAAAAGACATACGTTCAAATAGCATATGCCCCATTCGATTTATCAATGTGGAAACAATGGATATTTGGATTAAAGTAAAGTCATTCTTGGGAAAACTATGTTCAAAAACAATTACATTGTCAGAATATTGTGCCGGTGACGATATTACTCCAAACTTAAACAGGCTTAAAATGTCATTGCGGAATATGCTGGAAAACACATTGATTATCTCATTATCAGAGCATCTTCGTATCAATAACCCAATAGCGAATCAAATATTGGTTGATTTATTAAATATGAATTTTATAAACAATGAAAGCGGAAATTTAAAGTTATATATACCAGTTTATCGTATGAAAAGTCTGTTAAATAATTTGGATTTGAATCCGAGAAACAAAGATAGCGTATTATGCGTAACCAGCATGGCAGACGTTGACTATTCATTAACTATAATTCAAGATTCGCTTAATATAAACATATACGGTAATAAAATCAAGGGATATAAGAATTATTTAATTTATTGGGAACAGAATCCCGATAAACCCATTGTATTATATACCCAAAACGCCGTTCATTTTTCAGATATAGTATTTTCAGACGATGTACGGGTGATTGTTTCAGCATATGATTTATTGTTTTATTATTATAAATTACCTGAATTCATACGGCAAGAATGGGGAAGTGACGAAAATTGGACATTATTGCTTAAAGAATATAATAAATACGCCGGCTCTAATAATTCTGTATGTATTGATGAAATTTTATCAAAAATTTTTAATGTTTCTGATTTCAATATGTCGTTGTTAAAACAATGGAAAACTATAAATATTGATATGCAGTGGTTATTATGGCTGTGGATAAAATATAGAGCGAGGAATGGGTATTTGGCATTAGTTGCGGAGATTTCTAATTCTATAGATGATTTTGAGTTGTCTATATTTTGCAATATTATAACGGTTATAGACTCGGATAATTATGCAAAATTATATAATGAACGGCTTGAAACTATTCAAAATATGCAAATATTACCGCCTGCAGAATTTTGGAAAGAATATGAAAAGGTGTCAAGTTTGAATAAATTGAAAATCCTTACGAATGTAACTGAAAAAGAACAAGCGCAAATTTTTCTTTTAATTAAAGAATTATCTATTAATGAAACTGTAATGCAGTTACTTGCACTAAATTATCCTGAACTCGCTGAATACATATATACAAATGATATGGGAAGCGCGTTGCTTACTGAATATTTTGAAAAATATAAACGGCAGAAAGTGATGAATACAGTCGAAGATGATTTTCTTCAGATAGTTGGTGCGCATGCGGAAAACCATTGCGAAGCTATTTGGCAATTACCGGCGCGCAATGCAATTATTTCTGATTTATATAACAGCGAAAAAAGTATGATTTTATTTGTGGATGCGTTTGGAGTGGAATATACGAACATTATATCAGCATTACTCGGTAAAGATGGATTATATGTTGCACCGCCCATATATGCACATTGTAATATCCCGTCCACGACAGAACAGAATAAGGATTTTCTTGCGGATACTAAAAATGAAAAATATTATGAACTTGATAAAATCAAACATGGAAATTTACAATACCCATATAACTTGATAAAAGAATTTGAGGCATTAAAAGATATTGCCAACAAAATAAAAGAATTACTGCACAATTCAAACGATATATTACAGGTTATCATAGCAACTGATCATGGAACAAGCCGACTCGCCGTATTGGCAAAAGGTAATGATTACGAAGCGGGGAGTAATGCAATTAAATATAAATACGGAAGATATTGCATTGATGACACAAAAAATTATTCAGAATACGAAGGCTGTATTAACAAAGATAATTATTGGATTTTTGCTAATTATAATAGATTCTCGTCGCCCGGAGCGCCTTTGCTTGAAACACATGGCGGAGCAACGCTTGAGGAGTGTGTTGTACCTATATTAAGAATATATAAATCTGCTCCGCAAGAAATAAACAAATTTGATGAAAATAAACAAGTTAAAAATAATATAGATATTATTATCACACTACTTTCTGATACAATAAAATTATCTCCGAATCAAACAGTAAAAGTTGAATTTACACTAAGCGAATATGATGGTCATTTTCCAAATCTTGTGGCAGTAGTTAATAATAAGCGTTATGATTGTATTTTTGATAATAAAAAATATTATTTTATACAATATGTTGAAAAAGATGCAACATCTTACACAGCACGCATAGTCGCTAAAGAAATATTAGGTACTGTTACTTATAAAATTGTCAAAGGCATCTCATCAAACTTTGATATATAAATAAAAGGGAACGGGAAAACTTTGCCCGGCAAATTAATCATGGAAAACAAATTAAAACAATTTTTCCCAGATATGTTAGTCTATAAATCGTCTGATAATGGCAAATTTTTCGCAGGACTTAGTTTGCCGTCTTTTATGAGAGATTGGCTTGTCATGAAATTTTCGGACAACAGCGGCAAAATTGATAAAGATGAAGTAAATTCGTATGTAAAACGCATAATACCTAAAAAAGAACAGTGGGAACATTTAAAATTTGAAATGACGCGAAAATATCAACCTGTCAAATTTCTTGCAAAGATTAAAATTGATATTGATATTGCCTCCCGGTCAGCATTTTTTAGTCTGCCGGACTTTGGAGTACCTAAAATAAAAGGCGAGGCTGTAGCAGACTGGGATGTGGTTGAACAGAATAGAGATTATCTTCTTTCGCCTAATGAAGCATGGGGAATAATAGAATTAATATGTGATGAATCAGATGGAAAAAACGAAAAGGCGATTATAAGACTTATTGGGTTTCAACCGTTTTGCCCGTATAATATAGACCTTGATTATTATATAGAAGCGCGAAAGCAATTCTCTGTAGAAGAATGGATCGATGTTATACTTTCGGCTATAGATTACAATCCCGCCGGATATACTAATATGACTCAAAAGCTCACTATGTTAAGCCGTATGCTGCCATTTGTTGAGAAAAGAATAAATCTTATAGAATTAGCCCCAAAAGGAACAGGAAAATCATATCTATTTTCGCAAATCAGCAAATATGGTTGGCTTGTAAGCGGCGGCAGCATTTCGAGGGCGAAGATGTTTTATGATATAAGCAAGCGCAGTCCGGGAATTGCGGCGCATTATGATTATGTTGCTTTTGACGAGATACAAAGCATAGCTTTTCCGGATAAGAATGAAATGCAGGGCGCATTAAAAGGATATTTAGAAAGCGGAGAATTTCGCGTCGGCGATTACAGAGGGGTAGGCGATTCGGGTTTAATCCTACTCGGAAATATTGATATTTCGCTGATGAGCGTGCATACAAATATGTTTGCGGAGCTTCCAGATATATTTTATGAATCCGCTCTGATAGATAGGTTTCATGGCTTTATTAAAGGTTGGGATATTCCAAGAATGAAAGAAAGCCTTAAAGTAAATGGTTGGGCATTGAATGTTGAATATTTCACAGAGATATTACATATGCTTCGAGATGAACTTATTTACCGTGCGATTGTTGACGAACTTTTAACATTACCTAAAAACGCGGATACTCGCGATACAGAAGCCATTAAAAGGATATGTACATCTTATCTTAAATTGATTTTTCCACATATACGAAAAACAGAAGATATACTCATAGATGAATTTTCTGCATATTGCTTAGAACCGGCTAAAGAAATGCGCAGAGTTATCAAGACTCAGTTAGGCATAATTGATTTGGAATTTTTAGGAAAAGATATTCCCGACATCAAGATTAGAAATATATAAAGGCGGATATGTTGAATGAATTGTCAATATTGTAATGAAAAACTTATAAAAGATGAAATAGCTTTATGCAAAAAATTGTTGGGTAGAGCTGTAAATAAATTCATGTGCATATCTTGCCTTGCAGATTATGTAGGTTGTACGATTGATGATTTAGAAGTAAAAATTGAAGAATTTAAAAATCAAGGGTGTACATTATTCATTGATAAGAAATAAGCGGAAAAATAATCAATATAAACGGAAAAGCAGTAAGAGAAGTGCAAGATATAGCGTTCGCTTAAAAATAATTTGTGGTGAAAATTGCATAATTTATATAAATTAAAGTAGGGACGAACTGCGTTCGTCCGTGTATATTGTGCAATTTTGGCGGACGAACACAGTTCGTCCCTACTCGCGGTTACAATGGGGTTTACGCAAGCTGTAAAGCTCATGGGCTTCCCTAAAAAAAATTACCGATGGTGAACATCGTTATCGGTAACGCGGCGTTCCTTGTATTGTATGGCGGCGACTGGCGCACAAGTGTTCTTTACGAGATCATCGCGGGGCTCTGCCGCGTCGGGGTTATACAGCGGCACGGGCAATATAGCTGCGGAAGTGAATAAACGGCTTTTTACTATTTTTTTACTACATTTTAAATCGTTTTATATCATTTTAAACCGTTTTATACTTGCTTGAAAGAAAAAATAAAAATAAAAAAACCTTTGATAAATCGTAAATTATCAAGGGTTTTCCTTTGGTGATCCATCGGGGAATCGAACCCCGGACACCATGATTAAAAGTCATGTGCTCTACCGGCTGAGCTAATGGATCAAGTATATTATTTTATGATTATTAAAAAAATCACCTATATATAATATCATAATAAAAAGATTTTGTCAAGGAGTTTTTAAATTTTTTACATATTTAAATCATTTTTAGTATTTAAATTGTAAAATTTTAAAAAAAATTCTTGAAAACTATTGATTTTTTTAAAAAGATTTGTTATAATAGTGAAAAAGGCTGTTAAATTGTTTTGAATTATAATTGACGGGAGAGGTATTTAATGATTTCAAAAGATGTTACTGTGCAGAACAATGTCGGGCTGCACGCCAGACCCGCTACGTTTTTCGTTCAAAGAGCAAATTCCTATAAAAGTTCCATATGGGTGGAAAAAGGCGACCGGCGGGTCAACGCCAAAAGTCTTTTAGGGGTTCTTTCTTTGGGCATAGTGAAAGGCACGGCTATAACCTTGATTTCGGACGGAGTCGATGAACAGGAAGCTCTCGGCGGTCTTGCGGATCTTATTAACTCAGGTTTGTCCGAATAATTTGTTTTTTTAGACGGATTAATTAAAGCGGCGCGTGTTGGCGTCGTTTTTATTGTATTTTTGCGGAGCGTGATATATATAATTATGGATACTGTAAAAGAGCGTATTAAACCGCTGAAAAAAAAGGCGCAGTCTCTGCCCCATAAAAGCGGCGTATATATGATGAAAAATGATAAAGATAAAATAATTTATATAGGCAAAGCCAAATTTTTGGTCAGCAGAGTATCGCAGTATTTTATTTTTTATCCGCACCGGGATTTTAAAACAAATAAATTGGTTGAAAATACCGCGGATTTTGATTTTATAATAACCCGCAACGAAATAGAAGCGCTTATTTTGGAAAACCAGCAGATAAAGCTGCACAACCCAAAATATAATATAAAATTAAAAGACGGCAAAAATTATCCTTACTTAAAAATAGACATAACAAGCGAATATCCGGTGCTTTCAATCACAAGAACACACAAACCGAACGATAAATCGCTTTATTTCGGACCGTATTCAAACAAAGGCAGTATTTTTAATATGATCGACGAGATCAACAAGCATTTTAAGCTGCCGGTCTGTAAAAACGAGTTTCCGAGGGATATAAAAAAAAGACGCCCCTGCCTTAATTACAGGATAAACAGGTGCATGGGCGTATGCACCGGGGATATTACGGCTGATATGTATAAAAGCATCATAGACAGCGCGGTGATGTTTATCCGGGGCGAGTATAAAAATATTATAAAAAAATATAATGAGGATATGCAGAGAGCCTCTGAAGAGCTGGATTTTGAAACCGCGGCGGGGCTCAGGGATAAAATATTCGCTCTTGAAAAACTGCGCTCAAAACAGAAAATCGTCGCCGCACCTGAGGTTGACCGCGATGTTTTCGGCGCTTATACGGGGGACACAAGTTCTTGTATTTCGGTTTTTAATATACGGTACGGGATAATTATCGACAAAGAAAATGAACACTTCGCATATGATGAAATTTTGGATGAAAACGGGTTTATGCAGTATCTGCAGTCATATTATTCGGTGCGCAGCTCCGCAATTCCCAAACAAATCATCCTTAGCGCCGATATAGGCGAAGAAAATATCGAGCTGCTGGAGTGCTGGCTCGGGGAAAAATCAAAAAATAAAATAAAGATTATCTGCCCGAAAAAAGGCGAATACAAAGAGGCGGCTGATCTGGCTGTCACAAATGCGCGGGAGGCTCAGCGGCTGTATAAAGAAAAATATTCGCGGGATACAAACAAACTGTCGGATGCGGCCCGTGTTTTAAACCTCGAAGTGCTGCCCCAACGGATAGAATCCTATGATATTTCAAACTCAGGGGGTAAAAATATAACCTGCGGCATGATCGTTATCGAGGATGGCAGCTTTAAAAAGAGCGAGTATAAGAGTTTCAATATAAAACAGGAAAATCCCGATGATTACGCGGCGATGAGTGAGGCTGTCCGGCGCAGATTTGAAAACTTTCTTGAAAGTTCTTCGGGGACCGACAGCGGGTTTGCCAAACTGCCGGATTTAATTTTGCTGGATGGCGGCAAAGGGCATGTGAGCGTCATAAAAAAAGTTTTAATGGATTTTAACGATAAGCTGATCTCCAATATACCGGTTTTCGGCATGGTTAAAGATGAATATCATAAAACGCGGAACCTGACCGACGGCGAACACGAGATCAATATTGCAAAAGAGCAGAGCGTGTTTATATTTTTTTATAAAATACAGGAAGAAGTTCACAGGTATGCTCTCAGGCGTATGGATATCGGACGCAGAAAAACTGTAAAGCAGTCCGCTTTACATGACATAAAAGGGATCGGTGAGGCGAAAATTAAAAATTTATTCGAGCGTTTTAAAAGCCTCGATGAAATAAAACTTGCCGACGCCGGCGAGCTTGTAAAAGTTAAAAATATCACAAAAACCGATGCGGAAAATATAATAAATTATTTTAAAACGGGGATTGAAATACAATGAGTGTAAAGGTTATAACCTGTACAACCTGTCCGGTAGGATGCGAGATGGAAGTTGAGTATGACAAAAAAACTTTAATAAAACTCACGGGTAACAGCTGTTCCCGAGGTGAAAAATACGCGGAGGACGAAATAGTGAACCCGCGCAGAAGTTTGACCTCCACGGTCGTCTTGACCGGGGCAAAAATAAAACTGATGCCGGTGAAAACAAGCAGACCCATAAAAAAAGAAAATTTATTCGAAGGTATGAATATAATAAACAGTATAAAAATCAGCGCGCCGGTCAAAATGGGGGATATTTTATTTGAAAATTTTACCGAAGACGGCATAGACCTTGTCGCGGGGCGGGATATTTGATTTAAAATTTTAACGGGGAATGGATATGAGATTAACGCATACCGGAACAAAAGAGATAGAAACCGGGCGCTTGCGTCTGCGGCGCTTCTCTTTGGAAGATACAAACGAAATATTCAGGGAATGGGCGAACGACGAAAGGGTTGTAAAATACCTGACCTGGGAGCGGCACGGCTCAGCCGCCGAGACAAAAACATTTTTGTTTGAGGCTATTGCCGGCTATGAAAAAAACGACAGCTACCTTTGGGGGATCGAACTCAAAGAATCCGGCGGACTTATAGGCTCAATATCTTCCCGTATTACAGACGAACGGGCGCGGATTTCGGATATAGGGTACTGTCTTGGAGAGCGTTTCTGGCATTCCGGCTATATGCCGGAAGCGCTCAGGGCGGTGCTCGATTATATGTTTTATGAGGTCAATGTAAACAGAATCGAAGCTTGTCACTCTGTAAACAATCCCGCTTCGGGCAGGGTTATGGAAAAAGCGGGTATGATAAAAGAGGGGCAGCGTTTAAGGCAGAAATATATCACCGGAGGCGGCGAATATCAGGACTGTGATCTATACGCGCTTGTTAAAGAGGATTTTGAGCGCTTGTATAAACCCGAAAAACCGGATTTTTTTGATTTGGAAGGTAAAGACATATCAAAGTATAACGTTAGAATAGTATGTTATGAATACAGTCCCGGCAACCCGGTTAAAAATCTTGTGCCGGGGTATAAATTCAATATAACCGAAAAAAGTTCAGGCACAATATTGGGTAAAATCGATCTGCGGCTCGGGTTCACCGCCGGTCTTTATTACGGCGGGCATATCGGATACAGCGTGAATCCGGAGTACCAAAATATGGGGATCGCCACAATCGCCTGCAGGATAGTCCTGCAGATCGCCAAAGCGCACGGCTTCAAAAAAATCATAATAACCAACAACCCGGATAACAAGGCGTCGGCGAGGGTATGCGAAAAATCCGGCGCGAAATTGGTGCGGATAGCGGATCTTCCGGGCTGGACAGCGATGTATAAAGCGGGGGATCGGCATAAAAATATATATGAGGTTGTTTTATGAAGCTGCTGCTGCACACCTGCTGTGCACCGTGTCTTTGCGGCGTTATGCCGTTTGTTGAGGGGTTAAAAACCGTCTGTTTTTGGTTTAACCCCAACATTCACCCGTATACGGAGTATAAAGCGCGGCTTCATGAAGTTGAAACTTACACGCGGAAAAAAAACACAGAGCTGATAATAAAAGACAATTACGGGCTGAGGGAATTTTTATGCGGGATTAAAAATAACTTTGAAGACAGGTGCGGTATCTGTTACGGTTTAAGGTTTGAGGAGTGCGCGAGAACCGCGGCCAAGCAAAATTTTGACGCGTTCGGCTCAACACTTATGCTGAGTCCGTATCAAGACCATGAAAAAATAAAAGAAACCGGAGAAAAATACGCGGAACTGTACGGGCTTGATTTTTTTTATGAAGATTTCCGCAAAAATTTCAGAACGGCTATGGAACAGGCGCGGGAGCAAAAAATATATATGCAGAAATACTGCGGCTGTATTTTCAGCGAAGAGGAGCGGTATATAAAAATAAAAAAATAAGAGGGGATAAAAAAATGCCTGACAACAGAAATAACAGAAATAATAGAAATAAACAGACCGATACGCTGTCAAAAAAGTTTTTTTCCAAGCTCACCGGATACGATAAAGACGGCAAAGGCGTAAAAAAAGTTAAACTTACAGACAAAGAGTTATACAGTATAAAAGGTTTTTTCAGGGTTTATAAAGACCAGTTTTGGAATCTGATAATTTTAAATTTGATATTTATGCTGCTGATCGCCCCGGCGTTCTGCGGGTTTTTATCGTTATCGGGGATATTTCATACCCGTGTGGCGTCGCCGAGCAATATTCTGTTTGCGCCGGTTTACGGGGCGCAGCTCGCATATCCCACACCTGCCGGAGCCAATATGCTCGGCGTTTTCGGTACACAGACAGCCGTTCTTGTGCACAACGAGCTGACGCGCACGCTGAGTTATGTGATGCTGGGTGTACTTTTAACGTTCGGACCGGCAAACGTCGGCATGACATATGTTCTGCGGGCGTATACGCGGCGCGAATATGTGATGTTATGGAGAGATTTTTTCGGTGCGGTAAAAAGAAATTTTATAAGTTCAATTCTGCTCGGAGCCGCCGATTTGATTTTGATGGTTTTGCTGGGCTTTTCGCTGGTGTATTATTATTATTCGCCGGGGAGCGGCAGCACAGTTTTCTTTTTGATTATGTTCGCTGTGTGCGTTGTGTATGTTTTTATGCGGTTTTATTTATATATAATACTGATAACATTCAGACTTCCGCCGCTTAAACTGTATAAAAACGCGCTTATACTCGCGTTTTTGGGGGTTAAAAGAAATGCGGCGGGACTTTTCGGCATTTTGGCATTTGCTGCGCTGTGCGCGGTGATATTCGCGTTTTCCGTGCCGTTCGGGATTACTCTGCCGTTCTTTTTCTTGGCGTCAAACTGCAGTTTTGCGGCGTGTTTTGCGGCGTGGGCGAATGTGAAAAAATATATGATCGACCCGTTTTATGAACATAAAGACGGTGAAAAATTCGATGTGAAAATCGACGAAGAACCCATTTTTACCGACCGTCAATAACAGAGCAGCCCGGGCAGTTACCGCAGCCGCAGTTTTTTTTGTTTTTTTTGTCTTTATATATTGTATACACCGCAAATCCTATAACAAAAGCCACAGCCGCGCCCGCGATCCACGTTCCCGCTCCGAGGTCTCCTGCAGTAAATATTCTGCCGAACTGATAAATACACAGCGACACAATATATGCAAGTCCGCACTGGTAACCGATCGCGAACCAAAACCACTTTATATTGTTCATCTCGCGCCTGATCGCTCCGACTGCCGCGATACACGGCGCACAGAGAAGATTGAACACCAAAAAAGAATATGCGGAAAGCATTGTGAAACTCTCAGCCAGCTCGCCCCAGAATTCCGCGCCGTCTTCGGCGGCTTCGGCGAACCCGAACAATATGCCGAATGTGCTGACTATGTTTTCTTTGGCTATAAGCCCGGTGAGAGCCGCCACAGCCGGCTGCCAGTTACCCCAGCCCAGCGGCGCGAAAATCCAAGCGATTGCTCCGCCGGTAATTGCGAGTATATTGCTGTTTGCCTCTGTCATGCCGAAATGCCCGTTCTCCCAGCCGAAATTTGCCGCAAACCAAATGACAACGCTGGCGAGCAGCACAACGGTACCCGCTTTTTTGATAAATGACCAGGCGCGCTCCCACATACTGCGCAGCACGTTTTTGGCGGTGGGCAGGTGATATGCCGGAAGTTCCATAATAAACGGCGCGGTGCTGCCTGAAAATAATTTTGTTTTCTTTAAGATTATGCCCGAACAGATAATTGCGGCAATACCGATAAAATAAGCGCTGGGAGCCATCCACCATGCCCCGCCGAACAGCGCGCCTGAAATCAGAGCTATAATCGGCAGTTTCGCGGCGCACGGGATAAATGTTGCCGTTATTACAGTCATTTTTCTGTCACGCTCGTTTTCGATTGTACGCGATGCCATAATTCCCGGAACACCGCAGCCCGTACTTATTAAAATCGGTATAAACGATTTGCCCGAGAGCCCGAATTTGCGGAATATTCTGTCGAGTATAAAAGCGATACGCGCCATATAGCCGCAGCCTTCCAAAAAAGCGAGAAAAATAAACAAAATCAAAAGCTGCGGAATAAACGCAAGAACAGAGCCGACTCCGGCAACCATACCATCGACAATAAGACCCCGGAGCCATTCGGCAGTCCCGGCGGCCTCGAGAGCGTTTTCCAAAATAACGGGGATACCCGGTATTTGCACCCCGAATAAATCCCAGCCCTCGCCGAACACGCCTTCCTCTGTCCATTCGGTGAACAAGGCGCCCGCTGTGGTCACGGAAATAAAATAAACAATAAACATGATCAATACAAAAATCGGGAGCGCAAGCAGTCGGTTCGTTAAAATTTTATCGATTTTTTCCGATGTTGATAATCCGCTTTGGTTTTTTATTTCTATGCAGTCTTTGATTACAGAATCGATATAATTATAACGCTCTGCGGTGATAATGCTCTCGCTGTCGTCGTCCAGTTCTGTTTCCCGCCGTTTTATATCGTCTTCGATATGCGCGGTCTGTTCGGGGGTAAGCCCTAATTTTTCAATGATTTTAGCATCTCTCTCAAACAGTTTGACCGCAAAATAACGCTGCTGCTCCTGCGGCAGATTATGCAGCACAGCTTCTTCGATATGCGCTAAAGTATGCTCAACGCCGCCGGAAAAATTATGCTGCGGTATAATCTTTACATTCTCTGACGCCGCGGCTATCGCCGCTTCTGCCGCCTCTGTAATTCCGGTGCCTTTGAGCGCGGAAATTTCCACAGCTCTGCAGCCCAGCGCTTTGGATAAATTTTCAGCATTTATTTTATTCCCGGCTCTGTTCACCACATCGATCATATTCACCGCCGCGACAACGGGAATCCCAAGCTCTGTGAGCTGGGTTGTGAGAAACAGGTTTCTCTCTAAATTTGTTCCGTCAACAATATTTAAAACAGCATCAGGTCTCTCATCGATCAGATAATCCCGCGAAACAATTTCTTCCATCGTGTAGGGCGAGAGCGAATATATGCCGGGCAAATCTATGAATGTGACGTTTTTATCGTTTTTAAACGCGCCTTCCTTTTTTTCAACGGTAACGCCCGGCCAGTTACCGACATATTGACCGGAACCGGTCAGCGCGTTAAAAAGCGTCGTCTTGCCGCTGTTGGGATTTCCGGCAAGCGCAATTCTGATTGGCATTGTTCCTCCTGTCTTTTTTATTCCTTCGTTATTTCGTTTGGTTACCGTGTACTAACTCGGTTTCGATCATCTCCGCGTCGGCTTTCCGCAGAGAAAGCCCGTATCCCCGTACATTTATTTCCATGGGATCGCCCAAAGGCGCGACTTTTCGCACAAATATCTCAACGCCTTTTGTGATCCCCATATCCATGATTCTGCGCTTTAAGGCTCCTTCGCCGTTGATTTTTAAAACGCGCGCGGTTTTTCCGCACTTAACATTTTTCAGCGTCTGCATACAAAAACCTCCTTCATTTGCGGTTATAATAAACTAACTATAGATATATATTAGCATAAACTAACCGGTTTGTCAAGAGGTTTTGAAAAAAAATATTTTTTTTATCGCAAACTCCTGCTTGCCGCTTTTATTCGCGCCGTTTTGCTGCTGCTCCGCTTTTTTGAATTTTTATATAAAAAGCCCGGTGAAAAATTTACAAAATTTCAATCGGGCATATCTTGTTTTATTTATTTTTTTATGCTATAATTTCACCAGTTATTTTTTATTAACCGTGTTACTTGATTTTATCGGGAATATACGGGAGTTTTTGTATAATGTGCGTCGAAATAAGGAGGCTCTATTTATGATAAGAGATGTTTGTTTATCAGATTTTAACGCAATATTTAATTTAGAAACTCAAGTATTTAATATGCACTTAAATGCTCGCCCTGATATGATAAAATCCAAAATGCCATTTGATAGGGATTATTTTGAATCTTCCCTAAACGATGTGAATGTAAAGATATTTGTCTATGAGGAAAACGGAGAAATTCTCGGATATTGCATAACAAAAAAATGGGGATATAATAATCACCATCTATTTTACGATATGACGATACTTAATATAAACGATATGTGCGTAGATGAAAAAGCAAGAGGTAAAAATATCGGACGGCAATTATTTAATCGTGCAAAGGATTACGCAAAAGAAATAGGGGCAGCGAAAATAGAATTAAGCGTGTGGAATTTTAATAAAAATGCCCGACAATTCTATGAACACCTTGGTATGAAAGAACGAATTAGCCGCATGGAAATTATTATCGAATAGTTTAAGCAGAACGAAACCGCTGGAGCGGTGGAACAGGAAGGGAAAAGAGAGCAAAAGGGATAAAGAAAAAAATTGGCGAAAGTAAGCCAATTTTTTTTGTTATGCGGAAAAAATTTACAAAGAACCTAT
>Ga0099364_10003637_pt1 | contig 23787 bp, 21 predicted proteins | sample TergutTh196P3_FD_73070 | JGI IMG/M metagenome (GOLD analysis project Ga0099364, IMG submission 73070) | Microcerotermes parvus P3 segment gut microbial communities from Pointe-Noire, Republic of the Congo - Th196 P3 | ecosystem: Host-associated > Arthropoda: Insects > Digestive system > Gut ...
TGGCAGCGGCAAGACAGTTGTCCAGCACCAGCTCGCAAAGTGGTCGGACGTCGATATTGTCGTTTATATTGGCTGCGGAGAGCGCGGCAACGAAATGACGGACGTGCTTATGGAATTTCCGGAACTGCGTGACCCGCGCTCCGGGGAGCCATTGATGAAACGAACCGTACTCATAGCAAACACTTCCGATATGCCTGTTGCGGCACGCGAGGCATCGATATATACAGGAATCACGATAGCCGAATACTTCCGTGATATGGGTTATGACGTTGCAGTCATCGCCGATTCGACATCACGCTGGGCTGAAGCGCTGCGCGAGATGTCAGGACGGCTGGAGGAAATGCCCGGCGAGGAAGGTTACCCGGCATACCTTTCATCCCGCCTAGCGCAGTTCTATGAACGCGCCGGAACAGTCGAGTGCCTTGGCGGCGATAACCGACGCGGTTCGCTGACAGCCATTGGTGCCGTCTCCCCTCCCGGCGGGGATACCTCGGAGCCGGTATCGCAGGCGACGATGCGCATTGTCAAGGTCTTCTGGGGTCTTGATGCTACTTTGGCCTACGCTCGCCATTTCCCTGCCATAAACTGGCTCACAAGCTACTCGCTGTATTTGGACACTCTGAAACCTTGGTTTGACGGTAACTTCGGCACCGATTTCAACTTAAACCGCGCAAAGGCAATGGCTTTGCTTCAGGAAGAAGCGGAACTGCAGGAAATTGTCAAGCTTGTCGGATTTGATTCCCTCTCCGCGCAGGATCAGCTGACGCTTGAAACATCGAAAATGATACGCGAGGACTTTCTTCAGCAAAATGCATTCGCAGACATTGACAACTACACGTCGTATGAGAAACAGGCTACCCTTCTGTCGTTGATCCTATATTACAATGATTTGAGTAAGGATGCGTTATCTAAGGGCGTTGAGGATGTGCAGTTATTATTCGGTATTCCGGTCCGCGAACAGATCGGGCGCGCAAAATCAGTATCGCCGTCTGAGTACGAAGAGAAGTTCCGTTTAATTGCGCAAGAGATGGAGCTCCAAATCGGAGCTATCGTAAAAGGAGGCGACGAGGCATGATAAGGGAGTACCGCACAATCCAAGAAATCGTCAGCCCGCTGATGGTAATTAGAAACGTAGAGGGTGTCACATACGATGAGCTTGCTGAGCTAGAGCTACCAAACGGCGAAGTCCGGCACTGTAAGGTTCTTGAAGTTGACGGCGACAGTGCTGTAGTACAATTGTTTGAAAGTGCTGCCGGTATCAACCTCTCGGCATCGAAAGTGCGTTTTCTCGGTCGCCCGCTTGAACTTGCGGTATCAGGCGACATGCTGGGCCGTGTGTTCAGCGGCATGGGAAAACCAATAGACAACGGGCCTGAGGTGCTCGCGGAGTCACATAATGACATAAACGGATTACCCATGAACCCTGCCGCGCGCGACTACCCGAACGAGTTTATCCAAACCGGACTGTCGACAATAGACGGCCTTAATACGCTAGTACGCGGTCAAAAGCTGCCGATATTTTCCGGTTCGGGACTGCCGCACGCTCAGCTTGCGGCACAAATCGCGCGCCAAGCAAGAGTTTTAGGCAATGAGGTCGCTAATTTTGCTGTTGTTTTTGCCGCAATTGGAATAACATTTGAAGAATCTGAATATTTCGTACAAGAGTTCAATCGCACCGGCGCTATAGATCGTTCCGTCATCTTTTCAAATCTTGCTGACGATCCGGCTGTCGAGCGTATCGCGACCCCGCGTATGGCACTGACCGCCGCTGAGTACCTCGCATTTGAGAAGGATATGCACGTTCTCGTCATACTCACCGATATTACGAATTACGCAGAAGCTCTGCGTGAGATATCCGCAGCACGTAAAGAAGTTCCCGGACGCCGCGGGTATCCGGGCTATCTGTATACAGACCTTGCGACTATGTATGAACGTGCGGGCAGGCGAATAGGGAAAAACGGATCAATAACGATGATACCGATCCTAACAATGCCGGAAGACGACAAAACTCACCCTATCCCCGATTTGACCGGTTATATAACTGAAGGTCAAATAATTCTGTCACGTGATTTGTTCAGGAAAGGCATCATGCCTCCTGTCGATGTTTTGCCTTCTCTCTCCCGCCTCAAGGATAAAGGCATAGGGAAAGGAAAAACCCGGGAAGACCACGCAGATACAATGAACCAGCTATTTGCCGCCTACTCTCGCGGTAAGGATGCAAAGGAACTCATGACCATCCTTGGTGAAAGCGCACTGTCCGCAGACGATTTGCTGTTTGCGAAGTTCTCGGATGAGTTTGAGATGCGTTATGTATCGCAGGGCTACGAGGATAACCGTTCGATTGAAGATACTTTAACTATAGGTTGGGAGTTGCTTTCCATATTACCCAGAGCTGAACTAAAGCGCATCAAACCGGAACTAATAGAAAAATATATGCCGAAATAGCGAGGTGATTCTTTATGGCACAAAAGACAATATCACCGACCCGGATGGAATTGACGCGCTTGAAAACCCGTCTGCGAACCGCTACTCGCGGGCATAAACTCTTGAAGGACAAGCGCGATGAGCTCATGCGGCAGTTCCTTGAGATAGTTAGGCGCAATCGTGAACTACGGACGCGCGTTGACGAGGGGCTCTCGAATGCCAATCGCTCGCTTGCAGTGGCTTCGGCAATTATGTCTCCGGAAATACTTGAACAGTCGTTGCTTTACCCGCGCCAGAGGGTCGAGTTTGACATGACGCTAAAGAACATCATGTCAGTACATGTACCTGTCTATGACTTTAAGACAGAACTGGATGACCCCGCAGCCATATATCCGTATGGTTTCGCCCAAACTTCAGGCGAGTTGGACGATGCTTTGACCGCCCTTGCGGGCGTGTTCCAAGATATGCTGGAGCTTGCTCAGGTTGAAAAGACGATGCAACTGCTCGCTGATGAAATTGAGCGTACGCGCCGCCGTGTAAATGCGTTGGAGTACATTATGATCCCCGAAATGCAAACGAATATCAAGTATATTACTATGAAATTAGAGGAAAACGACCGCGCGACCAAGGTTCGCCTCATGAAAGTCAAGGACATGGTGCTTGAAGCGGCTGGATACGGGAAGAATTGAAATCAGCATCATTCACTTCCACTTCAGTATTCATAAATCATGAAGCGGCCATTGGACTTTACTCAATATTACGCTGTCGACTAAAGCGCATGAATCTGACTTCATGCGCTTGTCATTTTCAGGCTGCATTTACTCCTCATGAAGCCCATAAACCTCATTTACGTTAAGCACGAATATTATGCCATTGCCAGGTTCATCGATTCTCATATGAGTCCTGATCGACTCAACAATGCTGTCTTTTAGCTCCGTTTTCGTTATAATGAAAACTTCTTCTTTTTCAGGTTCGATCTCTATTGAAAACAGCTTTTGAGCTTCGTGAATCCCTGCGCCCCTGGCGTTTATAATCGTCCCCCCTCTTGCACCGGCTTTATTGGCGGCATCTATCACATCCCCGCCTTTTCCTTTATCCACGATCACATGAATGACTTTATACACGTTATTTTTCACCTCTCTGCTTGTTGTTTTATTTCCAACAACATTTTTGCTGCCAATAAACTCGGATACGGAATAGGAAAACGCTATGCCGTGATGTGGTTTATGAAACTGCATATCTTTGCCAAGTCCCTTGATTACTTCTGCAGCCAATTCTTCTTCCACAACCATTGAGATGATTTCTTTTCTCACCTCGTTTATACCAAGTATATCCAGCAAACGGCTCTGTATCGTGCCCCTTCCGATAGATATGGTCCCACCCTTAACGCCGTGTTTCCTAGCACACTTCAAAGCCTTTGAAGCATCGCCCATGTTCACCACACAGCAAATCAAGTCAAACCCTGCCATTACTATTTAACACCCCGCTTTTTTTAGATTTGTACTTATATATAAGCCCCAAAACTTGTAGAGCAATAACAGGAGTCATCGCAACCATAGAAATAACGCCAAATGAATCCATTAGCAAGTTAGAATATGGCAAGGCATCAGAAGCACCTTGGGCAAAAGCCAGTACAAAGGTGGCAGTCATGGGACCTGATGCCACGCCCCCCGAATCAAAGGCTATACCGACAAAGATTTTCGGGACATAAAATGACATTACGCAGCTTATAAAGAACCCTGGCAGTATATAATGCCACAATTGAATAGCGGGAATAACCGTCCGAAGCATGGCCAGCCCCACTGCGCATGCAACCCCGACCGACAATGTGACCAAGACTGTTTTTCTTTTTATATACCCGCTTGTGACATTCTCTATCTGCTTCGTCAACACATAAACTGCAGGTTCCGTAAGTATAACGAACATCCCCAGTAAAAAGCCAAGCCCTACAAGAATGGCTTTGTTATCAAACGAAGCAAGGCTCCGGCCAATTTCGTTCCCAACATCCATGAATCCGGAATTAACGCCGACCAAAAATAAAACAAGCCCGATATATGTGTACAAAAATCCCTGAAGTATCCGTAAAAACTGCCTCGGCTTTAGACGAAAGTCTTTGATTTGAAAAATCAGCAGAATTACTATCACAGGCGCCATCGCGAGAAGTGTTTCCACTGCCATGTTCCCTACTAGCTTGATAAAAGTATAATTACCCGGTTCAGGCAAGTGCCCTGTGATACTATCTGTCCCTACAAACATGTTAAGTAATAGCACCCCGAGTATAGCGCCGGCAGATATTGCTCCTACAAGCCCGAAGCTGTCCTCTTCAGCGGTTTTACTATTTTTTTTCATGGCTGATATTCCGACAGAAAGAGCCAGCACGAGCGGAACAGTAAGTGCTCCGGTAGTCGCTCCGGAAGAATCGAACCCTATTGCGAGCCCAATCGCAAGCCTTTCCGAAGAAAAGTATATTGATATAAAGATAGACATCAAAGTAAGTACTGCATAAGTGACAACATATATCATATTCAAGGGGAATTGTTTTACGATCCTTATAATCCCAACAGCAAGCAACAAACCCGTACCCAATGAGACCGCGATAAGGATCGCAGCCATGGAAATACTACCGTCCATTACCGATTCAACCTGCCTTGCAAGCACCTGCAGATCTGGCTCGGCGATATTTATGAAAAACCCAAGTAGAAAGCCCACTATGACAACAAAAAGCATCTTGTTTGATTTCAAGAACGAGGAGCCCATATGACCGCCGAATGGCATAATACCAAGATCAATGCCTACAAGCAGTATCGACAACCCCACTACTATCAGTAAAGCGCCAACAATAAACTGGAATATCATTTCCCCCGATAAGGGCGCTAATGATGTAAAATGAAGAATAATAACAATGCCAACAACCGATGATACCGCAGATAATACCTCCTTTAGTTTACCGAACAATACATACATTCCGTCAATCAATCCTCCAATCGCGGCGGGCAGATGAAAATCCGCCCGCTAATCCTATATTACTGTTCATGTCGTTGAGGAATTGCCGTGCTATTTCATTTTTAAAACTGCTTTTATCGCCTTCCCGTCTGCAGAGTCGCGCATGGCCGTATTAATATCCTCAAAATCGTAATATGTTATCAGCTTATCAAAAGGAAATCTACCTGCTCTGTAGTGTTCCATAAGCTCAGGTATAAACAATTTCGGATTTGAGTCACCTTCCACGACTCCCAACAGAGACTTCGCAGGCCCCATCAGATCCATTTCAACATCCAGCGTTATCTCGCCTCCACCTCCGACAATAACGGTTGGGCTGCCGGGGCGGGTGCAATTGAGCGACATCCGTGTGCAACGCGCGTTTCCGGTAGCGTCTACCGAGCAGTCTGCCCCAAGGGCTGTTAACTTACGTATCTCATCAACAGCATCAGGAGTCACTTTAGTGTTAACAACATGCGTCGCTCCTAATTCGAGAGCCATATCAAGTCTTGACTGCACTTGGTCAACTCCAATGATCATGCTGCAGTTTGATATTTTTGCTGCCATAAGAGCGCTGAGTCCTACGCTGCCGCAACCAAACACTGCGATTTTTGAACCGGGGCGCGGCTTTAACCTGTTGAGCACAGCTCCCGCGCCGGTCTGAATTCCACATCCCAAAGGCCCTGTGATATCAAGCGGCACATCGTCAGGAACCTTGACAGCACCGCGCTCGTTTACGACTGCATACTCAGCAAACGACGACTGCCCAAACGTCGTCGAGAGTGTTTTCCCGTTTTGCGAAAGCCGAGATGTCCCATCAGCTTGAACACCGCCAAAATTTATTGTCACAAATAAATCGCACAAAGTTGGCCAACCGTCAAGACATCTATCACACTTTCCACAGCTTCCGAATGAGAATGCTACTCTATCTCCGGCACTAAACTCTTTGACATCTTTCCCGGTTTTCACCACGATACCGCATCCCTCATGCCCCAGAACTCCCGGTAAAGGATACGGCAATGCTTGTATCCTGATGAGCTCATCAGTGTGGCAATACCCGCTGGCAACGATTTTCACAAGCATCTCATCATTCTTTGGTTCATCAAGCTCAATATCCTCAATGACATATAGGCTGCCGGCTTCTTTTGTAACAGCTGCTTTTATCTTCATAATTCTTTCTATTGCCTCCTCCGGCTCAAAGTGTTATTAGAGACAGTTTTTTACTCAGTATCGCCTTTGTCAGACGCCCCATCTCATCAGGCATGTTTTCAAATATGAATTTAAAACCGTAATCATTCTTTCCGACTTTTGACCGCGCATATCTTGACCTGCGCACAAGTTTGGCAGGCAATAAAAATGTATCCTTCTGACTAAAAGAAAACTCAATTAAATAATACGGATCATACTCCGATTCCAAAACCGCGTTTGTGATAATACACATACCCCCGGCGCTGATATCAAAACTCATATCCGCTAAGACCGGAGGAATTTCAGGTCTTAAATACCTAGACTCATTAATCTTATCTTCAGACAAACCATATACTCGGATGTCGACGCATAACTCGTCGCGTTGAAACACCCTGCGGTTCAATGTCTCAATTTCGTCAATTTGCTCAATGATAATCATATCATTGTACATTTTCCCCGCAGCGCGTCCTTTGAATGTATGCACGGTTGCTCCAACGGAAAAGTTTATGTCCAAAACTGCGTTCTTATCAAGCTTATTGAAACTCCTAAATAGCTCCAAACTCTGCACTACAAAAGAACTCTCATTTATCAAATCATGCATATCATAAAAAGTTGCTTCGTATGTATCGCCCCCGATACCCTGAACGTCCTGCACACTGATTTTAAGCCGCGTCCCCCGCTCAATCAATCCAAGCCGCATTTATCATATACCTCACATTTTAGAGAGTTGTCGCGAATCCTCCATCTACAGTAATATACCAGCCGTTCATGTAATCCGATGCGCGGCTTGCCAAGAACACGATTGTCCCCATCAAATCGTGAGAGTCGCCCCAGCGTCCTAGCGGTATGCGGTTGGTTATTTTATCGTAAAATTCCTTATTATCGCTGATTGCTGCATTCATGTCTGAATAGAAGAATCCCGGGCAAAGCGCGTTGACCTGTATATTATACTTGCCGAAATCACTAGCGAAATAGCGTGTAATGCCTATAACGCCATGTTTTGCGATCACGTATGGCGGACAATTGCTGTCAGCAGTGAAAGATAGCGCGGATCCAATGTTGATTATTTTGCCTCCGCCTTGCTTCGCCATTATTTTACCGACTTCATGCGCCATATAATACGTCGCATTCAACTGGATGTCCATGACCCTTCTATACTCTTCATCCGGAAATGTCATTACGTCTTCAAAATGATTTGTCCCTGCATTGTTGACTAATATGTCGATTTTACCGTAAGCTTTCAGGCAACCGTTGATAATCTCGTCGATATATGTCCTATCCGATAGATCCCCCCGTATAAACTCAATGCGGCGGCCTTCAGCTTCGACAAGCTCCTTGACTTCACTCACGTCTGATGTGTAGTGCGGAATAAAAAGATCCGCTCCGGCTTTTGCAAACGCTACGGCATATGCCATCCCGAGCCCTTGGTTAGCGCCTGTTACAATCGCAACCTTACCTTTTAAAGTGAAATAATCGAGAGAAAAATCCTTAATATTTGACATGCTTACCTCCTCCATACAGCGGACAAGCCGCAATTATCAGTTATCAGTTTTCATTTATCAGTAGACGGGTGATATTATTGGAATCATGACTTTTTCATTCGTTTTTAAGTCCTACCTCCCTAACAGCGCAGCTATCTGCTCCGCAATGCCCTGCGGATCCATGCGGTAGTATTTGTAAACCTCATCCGGGTCCCCAAGTACAGCAAACTCATCGGGCAGCCCTATGCGTTTGAACTTGCCATTGAAGCCGGCCTCAAGCAAATATTCGGCCACTGCTCCCCCAAGCCCTCCGTTTATCGAGTGCTCCTCAACCGTCACAATGTTTTCTGTTTCGCGGGCGCATTTCATGAGCATTTCAGTATCAAAGGGTTTTATCGTGTGCATGTCTACAACACGAGCATTTATATCATACTTTTCTTTGAGTATTTTTGCGCTCATCATCGACCAGTAAACACTTGAACCTGCGGAAATAATCGTCAAGTCCGTGCCTGGGATCGTTTCAATAGCCTTGCCTATCTCATATTCATAGTCCCCGGATGCATATACGTTCGGTGAACCGCCGCGGTCTATGCGTATAATCATCGGACCTTTGAATTCCATGGATTTCCTTATTATTTTACAGCATTGATCCGCGTCCGCCGGAACACAAATAGTCAGATTCGGTATTGCCCTGTAAAGCGCGAGATCCGCGATGCAGTTATGGGTCGGTCCTCCGCCGGCTGTAACGCCTGCATGTGTACCGATCAGCCTCACATTTACATCGTTATATGCGATATCCGTGTGTATCTGATCCGCTGCGCGCAAAGGCAAAAACGGCCCGAAGACTTGCGAAAATACCGTCAGTCCGGAAAGCGCCAGCCCGGCTGAAGCACCAACCTGATTAGGTTCAGCAATGCCAAAGTTAAAGCAGCGTTCTGGGTATTTGGCCAATAGTTTCCCTGCAGATGACGAGGGTGCAACATTGTCTGTATATGTAAAAACAAAGTCTATGCCTTCCTCAGCCATCTTGAAAAGCTCTTCTCCGTAGGCCTCACGAGCGCTTGAAAGCATCTGGTCAAAATTGAAAGTCGTCTGAACGGCCATTATCTTACCCTCCTGCTATTTTCTACAGAAATCAGTGCATGATCCAAATCTTCCTTTGAAATTCCACCGCCATGCCATTTATAGTCGCCTTCCATAAAATTAACGCCCTTACCCTTAATCGTGTTTGCAATAATAAATATAGGTTTTCTACGATATACAGGCTCTGCAGGTGGAAGGCTCTGCAAAACCTCGCAGACTTCATACATATTGTTTCCATTGATTTCAAAAACATCCCAACCAAAAGCCCTGACTTTCTCGCCAAGCGGATCCAGATTCATCACTTCACGTGTCGGACCGGTCATAGAGACTCCGTTCTTGTCACAGATGCATACCAAGTTGCCAAGTTGATGGTGTGCGGCAGCCATCATGGCCTCCCAGTTTGTGCCTTCGTTAAGTTCCCCGTCGCCTGTGATAACAAATGTTCGCCAGTTTTTTTTCTGCACACGCGCGCCAAGGGCAAGCCCGACGGCTATTGGTAATCCGTGGCCCAGCGACCCGGCTGATACCTCTATCTGCGGACAATATAGGCGATTTGAATGCATTCCAAAAATCGCAGTGTCAAGCGTCTCAAAATGCTCGACCATGAAATCAATCGTGTATGCGCCCTGGTCCGCGAAAATAGTATACAGCGTCTCACTGCAATGCGCTTTTGATAAAACGAGCCTGTCGCGATCCTCCCATTTCGGCTTCATAACATCATAATTCATGTACTTATAGTAAAGGGCAACACATAGTTCCACAATTGACAGCTCGCCCCCCAGATGCCCCATACCGATGCGATGGACAAAACCCAGCAAATCTTTACGTATTTTGGCACACTTATCCTCAAGTTCCTTTACCATTTTAATGTCGATATTGTAATTATGCACCTATTCATCACTCCTTAAAATAATAATTACTCCCCATCGAAGCTATTACACCGGATCAATACTTTCGGATATTTACCTGATATCTGCATCATAAACGCCTCTTCTATATCATCAATGTCATACACACAAGTTATAAAATCATCAAGCTGCATCCTTGGCATTAGCTGCGCCGTCCGAGGGAACGCATAGGGCGAGATATTTGTACCGGTGATCGTAAGCTCGTTTTCGTAACAATACTTATACAGATTCAGTGGCATTTCATAATCGCTGGGATACATGGCGATATACAACAACATGCCACCTTTTGCCGTTATAATCGGGAGCGTGCTCACGGCTTGCTTTGCGCCTGAGCAGTCGATTACAACGTCATAGCCGCGCCCATCGGTGATTTCCATAGCCGTTTTTCTCACATCTTGCGACATCGGATCGACGACAAAATCCGCGCCGTATTTCTTTGCGAGATCCCTCCGCTCGGCTATCGGCTCAATAAGCGTAAGGCTCACAGCTCCCATCATTTTGATTGCTTGAAGCACGAAGAGCCCGATAGGCCCTCCTCCGCATACTGCCACGCGCTGTCCGATTCTCGGCCCGATTTTATCCATCACCCTGACCGCTACGGACACCGGCTCCAGCAAGCACCCCATCTTCAAACTTACATCATCCGGGAGTTTATACACCTGCGCCTCATGCCATGTGACGTACTCCGACATGCATGGCTGGTTAGTTTCAGGCGCAAACTCGCAAAACTGCTCCTGCCGGTTCCGGCAGTAATAGCACGTGCCACAAAAATGCATGAAGTTCCCTGCCACCCTGTCGCCAACCTTCAAGCCTTTCTTAACGGCTTTCTTACCCACCTCTACAATTACGCCGGACATCTCATGTCCCAGACCGAATGGGACATCCCATCCAAAGGGATTCTCCTGAATATGATGTGGATCCGACCCGCATATTGAGCAATAGGCGACCTTAATCTTCACCTGCTCATCGCCAAGCTCAGGTTCCGGTATATCACACACCTGAACCTTTCCCCGATCCGCTTCATTTTCTGCCCTTAAGCTGCCGATACTAAGAACCGTAACCGATTTCATTAATAACCCCCCTTTTTTTCAATCACGTACTCACAACAATAGCTCACTTGCTACTTGCTCTAACTTAGTGTAAACATGAACGCCCATCGTTTAACATAATCAACAGGCTCAAGGCGCTCTTCCCACTGTTCATATTCCTTGTCTCTCAGTTCTTCTGCAGCCAAAAAGTCGCAATATCGTTCACCAACTCCTGAAAAGAAAACAAGATGATAACCATATGCTTCAGTTTCAATCAGTTCAAAATCACCAACCTGTCTTTCGGGTGCAAACAGCCACTCTTCTATCTCCGGAACGAACTTAATGAAAGACGGGTCTTTTGTTATCCGATCATAAAAACCTTCCTCCGTCATATCATCGGAGAACCCTTCTTCTATCAATTCAATGAGCGCTTCTTTTGATGCGCCCCTGCTGATAAACAAGTCCTTGACTTCTTCAGCTCTCCTTCTTGCCTCATCAGCCGCGTTTTCCACCGCTTCTATATATTCAGGATCTTCAACTCCCTCTATAAACATAAATTCATCGAAAACCTCACGCTCAATTAGTATTTGGTTCATCTCCGGCATGCGGTACTCATTCGGATCACGCTCAACAAAGAAGATAATGTAACTGCCGAAGCCTGCATCGATCGACGCTACATCCCCTTTACTGCGCTCATCATCCTGCAGCCATGACTCGAACTCACTCGATAGCCATAACCCCGGGAGTGTCTCTAATGTGGGATCCGGATCTTCGTGTCCATACAGCTCATCCTCATTGAACTCTCTGGCTACAGCAATAAACTCTTCTTCACGCAAATCATAATCTTCTTCGTTGATCAGATCTTCCACGATCTGAGCTGCTCTCGCAATTGCCTCCTCAAGTGCAGCCTCCCGAGCTTCTTCAAGCTCTTCGTCGGTTTCAAAATCTTCTTGAAAAACCGGCTCAGTGCTTACGAGGAAATACCTATATGTATAGATATCAAATCTATCCCTGTTTTCAGAGTAGTGGTCAGCAAGCACCTGTGCATCAAAGTCAAATGAACTCCGGACATCGTCGCTGTATGACTCTACCATGTATACAAACTCAAGCACCTTTCGGAGTGTTCTCTCGTTCATATTCCTTCCGACATACTCATGGATGAAAGCATCAAGCGACGGTTGCCCATACATTTCGGCGTACATCCTGTATTGCGTTATTAGTTCATCTATAGCTTGGTGCATATCCTCCGGCAACACGTAACCGTCATTTATGGCAGCATTGTAACGCTTAACCTGATCCGATATATGCTCAATAGTCCTGCTGAAGAAAAAATCCGCCCAAGTCTCATCCGTCTCATAGTCCTTAATTTGGCTTGCTAGCGACATACCGCTTACCGGCATATATAGTGATGCATAGTCCCCGTGCAGTGCTTCCATTTCCTCTTGGTATGAGGTAGCCGTATTGTTGTAGAAAAAATCAAACTCCGCTGCGGAAAAGTCAACACCTCCGACAGAAATCGCCGTTATTGACTGGCGGACGAATCTTGAGTTTAAGAACACCGCTCCTGCGACCAGCAGTACGAAGACAATTGTAATAATGATCGCAATACGTCTTGTTTTTTTCCTTTCCTGCTGCTCTTTACGTGTCCTTTCTTCCCGGCGGTTTACTTTGTCATTTTTTTTATCATCGGTTCTTTTATCAAATATACTACTCATTGATCTGTCATTCCTTTTGTATTCTTGTTCTTAACGTATCACCACGCAACGTGAATTATTATACTTTAATAAACTCCCTCATGCAAGTAAAACATTGTATTTTGTCAGATAATATGCTACACTGGGTAACGGTTTAATCCTCAAAGGATGGTGGACAGTCTGGTTGCAATCATAACTGATGTAAAATATAGAATGTCCCTTGCTGTCATCCGGGATCTTGGTGCAGCGGGCGTGCGCGTCATCTCCTGTCACAAGGACGACGGCGACGGCTCTCCTCCGCTGGGTTTTTTTTCAAAATACACATCTGAGCGGCACACACTACCCGCCGATGGTTACGAAGACGCTCTGTATGATTTATGCAAAGTCACCTTGGATAATACCGGAAAGTTGCCTGCGCTGCTTCCTGTGGGCGCGTCCACGCTTGCAATGCTCGCAGTTCCGGAAACCCATGCGCGGTTTTCTTCAGTATGCGGCCTGTGTATGCCAACGGAGGGACAACTCTCGTTGCTTAATGACAAAGGCCGTGTGGCAGAGCTTGCCATAACGCTCGGTATCCCCGTACCCGCCTTCTATGCTATTGAAGACGGCGAATCTATCGATTCGTTTTTTGACCGCATCCCTTTGCCATGTGTTATAAAACCTCGCTGGGGTGAAGGTTTAGGTCTCACCGCCGCTCTTCGTTACACTATAGCCCAAAACCCGGATGAGCTCAGGCAGAGCTATGAGGATTTTTCAAGGCTCGCCGGCGAGCCTCCTTTGGTACAAGAGTACCTTCCCGGGGAGGCCAAAGGCTGCTCTGTTCTGGCGCATAACGGAAAGATCATAAGAAAAATATCCCATAAGCGCGTACGGGAATACCCCGTCACAGGAGGGCCTTCCACATGCTGTGACACGGTACATGAACCGCAACTTGAAGATATAGCCGCGCAGCTTGCCGATGCCGTCGGACTCACCGGGCTTTCGATGTTCGAATTTAAAGATGATTCTGACGGCAAGCCTCGGCTTTTGGAAGTCAATCCACGCGTATGGGGCAGCTACCCCTTGACTCGCATTGCAAAGACCGACTTTACTTATGCTTGGTTCACTTTGTCCTGGAACAACGGGAATCCCGGAAGTCCAATCATTTGCCAAACTGAAAAGGCGTATCGTTCCCGCCGCATGCTATTCTTCCCCTCAGACCTCGCATCCGCTAAGGGTTACATACGCGCGGGTAAATCTAAACTTGCTCTCAGGGCTGTTTTTGACTTGCTTCGTCCGGGAACAAAAGACGGGCTCTTTGAATGGAGCGACGCGCGTCCGGCTCTGCGTTACTGGCGGTCGCTGCTTAAAAGGAATACGCAGCAAATCATTGAAAACACCGAACGGGAACATTCCGTATTACACATCGACCTTCATGTGCACACAACCCTCTCAAGCGATGGCCGTGCAACAAAGGAAATGCTTGCCAGATCTGCCGCTTCGCGCGGGTTGGACGCGATAGTCCTGACCGACCATGATGTTTGCGCGCTGGAGGCGCCGGAGCGCTGTGAGGGTATATGGCTTTTGCCCGGTTGCGAAATATCCACGGATGCAGGTCACATACTCGGCTTGTTCTTCGACAGACCTCCTGATATCGCTTCACTACGCTCTAACGGTGTCGCATCCGCGACTAAAGCCGTTTCAATGCTCCGCGAGTGCGGTGCCGTGACTGTTCTGGCACACCCGTTTATACGTGAAAATGCACGTCCGGACGCACCGGTCGATTGTATTGAAAGCGCGAACTCAAGGGTTTACTTTAAAAACCCCAGAGCGAATGCGCAAGCGGAAACCCTTGCTTTGTCACTGAACCTCCCAATGGCAGCCGGAAGCGACGCTCACGCCGCGGGAGAAGTTGGCAATGCCTATACCGTTTTTGAAGCTCCCGACTTTTCGCTGCCGGAGTTGCGAAATGCGCTGTTGAGCGGTCGATGCCGCCCGGTTTTAGTGAAGAATACGCCGCGCCGCTTGAAAGGGCTTTCTCAATTCCGCCAAGCACGGCGCAGCCGTAACCCCCTAAAGCTTATGAAAGGGCTTGCTTACATTGGCTATTGCATGATGCTGGACATTTTTCGGGGTACAAAGTCATAAATGATGCTTACTCCATTACAAAGGCTTCGTCGGAATAAGCTCTGCTTGCTCCATCCGCCCTTGTTACATTGCATATGCCGTTAAAAACGGCCCCTTCGTCAACGATTAGTTTACCGGCTTCGATCCGGCCTGTAATATCTGCAGTCGACGCAAGGCACAATGTATCCGTTACATGCAGCTCCCCTTTATACTTCCCTGCAAACAATGCGCTGTCTGCACGCACTTCACCGTCGATGACTCCGGTTTCGCCCAGTACAATGTGTCCCTTAATATCAATGGTGCCAAAAAACTTCCCGTCAATGCGTATGCTTCCGCTGCCTTTTAACGTGGCTGCCTCAAATATGGCCTCTGCGCCCAGCACAGTCGCTGTGCTCGCACCGGAAAACGCTTTGCTGTGTTTTTTCCCTCTCATGCTCTAACTCCTCTCGATTTTCTTAGTATAAAAATTCGCGCGGATTCTGAGGAATACCGTTTCTTCTGACCTCATAATGACAATGCGGCGCTGTGCTCCGCCCGGTACTGCCGACTAAGGCTATTACCTGTCCGCGTACCACCTCATCGCCTACCGATACAAGTACGGATGAGTTATGCCCGTAGTACGTTGAATAGCGATAGCCGTGTTCAATGACGACCAAGTATCCATATCCCCCGTCATTCCATCCAGCAGTAGACACCACACCATCGGCGGTCGCATACACATTCGCTCCGTACGGGGCATCTATATCTACTCCGTCATGCCTTTCGTACCCCTCTCCGGTAAATGGACTCGCACGATAACCGAACTCTGAGTCTATTTGCCGCCCATCAACCGGCCATCCGGTGGGCCTGTCTTTAAAATAAGACCCGAGAAATTCCACAAACGTGACAATAACCTGCATCTCATCGATTTCATTTGTCAGTACGCCGTCCAGTTCAGAAAGGATGCTCTCTGTTCCGTCGGGATACGCCCCGCCTAACGCAATGGTTCCGTCGGTAAGGACGCTCTCCTCAAGGTCAAATGTAAACGGAAGGTTCAATGCTTCCAGCTCTTCAAATATTAGAAAGATATCCTGTTTATAACTATCTATCAAATCGCTTTTCGCTATTAGCTGCGCCAATTTTTGCTCAAACTCCTCAAGTCGCGTATCTACAGCCAAATCCTCAGATTGGCCAACTTCGTGAGAAACGCCGATATCCGCCGCCGACTCTTCTTCGATAATGACTTTCTCCTCGACTATCTCGGCCTCGGCAGTTTGCAAGGGCGTATTATTAAGCCTGTTCTCTAAATCGAAAATCCGCGTTTGGAAAATAATTACAAGAAGAATGATGAGTATGAGCGGGAAGCCCGGAGCGCATAACACCCAATATGGCGTACGCAGACTCCTTATTTTAGCGGGGGAATCCGGAATCAGCAAAATTGTGAAACGCTTACTTTGCTTATGCTTGCCTCTTTGTTTGCTCATTGCTTTACCTCCCTCTTCCGCATTATGTATTATGAAAGGACTTGATATGAGTATTTATTCCACATTGATGAAAACGGCGCGGGCGGTAAAGCATAAAGCCGCCGGAATCGCCGCCAAGCCAATAAGTATATCCCCTGTCAGACGGGTAGGGCGCGTTGCAACAAAACAACGCATATGTGCTATGACATTTGACGACGGTCCTTGCTTGCTCCCACCCTCCGAGAATCCTGACGGCGATTCCTTAACGCTAGAATTATTGCGCACATTGGAGGAGTTTGATGCTTTCGGGACTTTCGATGTCGTTGGAGACACCTCCGGCAACTATCCGGACAAGCCGGGGCGTACAGGAACAGCTTCTTGGGGCGGCATTCGCTACGACCATTATCCCGATATTGAGCGGGACAAGGATGGCGGTGCGGCGAATACAGGTGAACTTATTCGCAGGATACTGGCAGGGGGGCACGCGCTCTCAAATCACGGATACGCGCATATACTCTTTGGCCGCAAATCACTGGTATATGGGAAGCGCGAGCATTTCCGCGATATCGGCTCGGTTCTTGATGAACTGGATCGTTTGCACAAGTTGATTCTGGATGAACACGGGTATGAGCTCAAACTCGCCCGGCCTGCACACTACGTCGACGCGATACCGGACGGCTTCACAAGCTACGACGCATATGCGATGATGGGGTATACATACATGGCAGCTGATTTCGACGGCGCCGGCTGGCTGCCGCTCTCCTCTTACAAAGATGAGGTGGACGCTATGATTTTACCTATGGAACGGCTGCTTGCTGAAAATCCGGACGCGCTGTGCGGACAAATCATTTTTCAAAAAGATGGATTCAACATGGCAAGGAGAACTCCGGTAGCGGACGGTCTGCCCTTGCAGCTCGAGCTACTTGCCCGTTATAATTACAAAGTTCTCACTGTACCGGATCTGCTCACAATATCCCCGTTTGCTGATGTAACCGAAGACCACCCCAGCTGCTCCTACGCCCGTGCATTAATTGACAGTGGCATGTGCGCAGCATACAGGAACAACCATTTACATCCTGAAAACATTTGTACGCGCGGCGAATATTATATGATGGTGCATGGAAAGGAAGCAACGTTAAACCGAATAAAAATGCGCCAACCTCCCACGCGAAACGAACACCCGTACGCTCGTGCGGCTCAGCTTGCGAAAGCTAAGGACACCTCAAAAGGCATCTTGAACCTCCCGCTCGACGGAGCAACGTTTGATGCCCACTGCAAAGAGCATTTCGGCCTCCCAGCCGGAGTGACCGGCTCCGCTATCCCTCGCAAAGATGCTCTGGCAGCGCTTGCAGCGTTATTTCCGAACGACTAACCCAACGAAACCGATCAACAACTGTTCACAAGGTGTCACCGATTACTTACCGCGACTCATCAACAGTCCCCGCCGTGCCGTGCAGACCCATTTATAACCTGCACATAAAGGCAGGTGGGTCACCTCCTTCCGGTTTCGCTGCTTCCAACGTCCAAACCGCGTCAAGCGCGGCCCGGGAGGCCTGCAATTCACCGGGAGAGAACAGTATCCCTTATTATAAATGTGGGTTTAAAAAGGCCTGTCACGAACAAAGCAGGGACTTTGCGCGGCTTCGCCGCTCAGAGATCAGGGGTTAGGAAACCTGGCTCGTTGTTGAAACGCACTTCAGCAGCAGTGTTTAATCTTCATCTTCCGAAAGTCGCTCTATAAATAGCTCGTATGCAATGCTTAACTCGCTCTCATCGTCGATTGTAGCGAATATTTCCTCGTTACCCTGTGTAATCACTTTCAATATTACCAAACCGAAGTCTTCGTCATTCTCATCTACGTCTGCCGGAATAAATGCCATATAAAGCTCACCGCTGATTTCAACCGTATCCAGATGCTCTAATTCAAATTCATTTCCATCGTCGTCAATTATTGTGACAAAATCATTTCCAAAATCATCGCTCATATTGGCGCCCCCCATGGAAGTCAGAAACCGAGTAGACTTTATACACCCTTTCTGTGTTGTTCATAATACAGCATTGTGATCAAGAAATCAATCCCAAAATCAATACTATGCGGAATTTCACAGAAATTATACAACTATTTGACAAAAAATGATATAATATACATATCCTTACACTGTTGTGAATATCCTGTACCCACTATCTGTCAGCCATGTGTGCGCCTTGCGCGCTTATGGAGGTGTCTGTGTTGACTGTTAATACGAAGAGAATCGCAAAGAAAGCTGCTAAAACCGGCGCTTGGGCAATCTCAGATATCGTCTTCTTGGTATTGAAGATGATGGGCACTGTTGTTATGATTGCTGTGACGACCGCTGTGCTTTTCGCATGCATTTTTCTTATCTACGTCAAGGCAAACTTTACATCGGGGCTTGATGTAAATCCGGCTGACTATTCAATGAGTCTATCAAGCGTAATATATTCCATAGATCCTGCTACAGGACGCGAGGAGGAGCTCGTCACGCTCCATAGCACCGAGTTTCGCCGATGGGTCAACTATGAGGATATTCCGGAACATATGATAGACGCGCTTATCGCTATTGAGGACCATCGTTATTTCAGTCATCAAGGAGTCGATTGGTATCGCACAGCCGGAGCTTTTATGAACATGTTCCTGAGCATGCGGGACACATTTGGCGGCTCGACGATCACTCAGCAGCTCATAAAAAACCTTACACATGAGGATGATGTGACGGTTCAACGAAAATTTGTTGAGATATTCAGGGCGCTTGAGTTCGAGAAACATCATGATAAAAAAGAGATACTCGAACTATACTTGAATCTGATTTATTTTGGACATGGCTGTTATGGCATCGGAGCGGCCGCGAACTATTACTTCAACAAAGAAGTCTCCAACCTTACACTTGCCGAGAGCGCGGCTATTATTGGAATTACTAATAACCCGTCACGATTCAGCCCTTACGCCAACCGCACAGCAAACAAGGAACGGCAGGAGGACATTCTTTTCAGGATGCACGAACTGGGATATATCGAAACCGATCGGGAGTTCAGGCAGCTTTTAAACGAGCAATTGAACTTTCAGCGTGGAGATGACACCGTAGTTGAACAGGTTGTCTATACATGGTTTGAGGAAGCTATAATCAGGGATGTAATTCGTGACTTGATGATCGTGGGACATAGTGAAAATATCGCCAGAAGGATTTTATTTAACGGCGGGCTGAGAATTATCGCAACAATTGATATGGAAATGCAGCAGCTCGTGGACGATTTATACATGAACCCTGAATTGCTGCCTATGGTCACAGGCTCGTCAGCACAATTACAATCCGGTGTTGTAATTGCCGACCATCAGACAGGCGAAATTAAAGCCTTGTCAGGCGGTGTCGGCAACAAGACTCGGAATATGCTGTTAAACCGGGCGACGATGACTCAAAGGCCTCCGGGCTCAGCGCTCAAACCCTTATCCGCGTACGCGCCGGCTATGGACCGCGGAATTCTGACGCCGCGTTCACTGTACGAGGACAGCGCGAATGTCACCCTTAGCGGTACAAATTGGATGCCGATGAATGCCGGTCGAGGGCATACCCCCGGCGGCATTATAGACGTAAGATCAGCGCTTCGGCAATCGCTGAACACCACGCCTGCAGTGGTGGTCGACCAACTTGGCCCGTCGGCTTCATATCGTTTTTTAAGAGACTCACTTGGCTTTAACCTTCACCCCGCTGACGAGGACTATGCCCCGCTTGCCGCCGGCCAGCTCACATATGGCGCTACTGTGCGCGAAATGGCTTCCGGGTTTGCAATATTCCCTAACTCAGGAATGCATGTCGAACTGCGCACATACAGCATGATATATAACGATAGAGGGGTATTTCTTGACAATAGCCCCGAATTCAACAGTGTAATAAGCGAAGAGACCGCTTATTGGATGACAGATATGCTCCGCGATGCAGTTGTCGCCGGAACCGGCGGCGAAGCAAACCTAGGCTCCATGCCAACAGCCGGAAAAACCGGTACATCGACGAATAGCGAGGATCGTTGGTTTGTGGGGTTTACACCATATTACGTAGCTGCAGTGTGGACAGGATATGATATGCCTGCTAGGATGATCACAACCGGGAATCCCGCGGCACAGATATTCAGGCGTTTGATGGCCCCCATCCATGAGGGACTTGAAACAAAACCTTTTTACCCACCGGGTATGTATGAAGACCCCGGTCCGATACAAGTGATAAATTTCGTGAATTATACCATTAGATGCATTGATACAGAAGGCAGCAGCATACTCCCGGAAGAAACAAAACCTTCAGTCGCGGGAAGAGAAATCACAGAGCAAGCCCCCGTTATAGAAGGTTATATCCTAACGAGCGAACCTGACAGAACTATAACATTGTCCGTAGACCCTTCAAGGAATATAATAGTATTTATCTACGAATCGGAGGAAACTGAGAGTCCGGAGGACCCGTATGACCCCTTCGATCCATTTGACCCATTTGATCCTTATGACCCATTCGATCCTTATGAACCATTTGATCCGGATGATCCATTCAATCCGGATGACCCCTAGCCCCCGGCCTGTTGCTGTTCACGCCCTGCCCAAAACATGCGTCATTGCGGCCTCCGAGCCGCAATCCCCTGCGGATTTGAGCGAATTTATGGATTCCGGTCGGCAAATATTTCGCATTCCATGGGGGATTGCGGGTCAAGCCCGCAATGACGCAGAGGGGTGTGTGTAATCCCGGCTGAATGCTGCTTTCCAGAGTAATAGGCGATATCTCCACATTGTGGATAATGAATAATTGAAAGGACGATACTATGACTAAGAAAGAACTTCTCATCCTAATGGCGAACTTTTTAGAGGCACTGGTTCACGATGACCCGGATAGAGTACAGCGAGCGGAAAATTGCAAGACAACTTATCAAGGTACACAGCAGCCTTTGGGCGCGGGCGAAATATGGGGCGAACCGCGCAGAATCCCCTATCGCCAAACTTTCGTAGACGACGTAACCAATACTGTTTGTTTCAGCGGGGTCATCACCAACAACGTAGGAATGCGCGGAGCAGGCATGGACGTCGAGGTCAAAAACCCGGAAAAAATCGTTGATAGCCCCGATAGGTGGATGCAAAAGTGGTGGATTTATTTTGCACGCCTGACTGTCAATGACGAGGGTAAAATATCTGAAATCGAAGAAATTGCACGCAGAGAAACCGGCGCAGGCCTTGATGTACGGCCTGAACACATGTCGCCCCCGCGAATAATGGAAACTCCCATTCCGGAGGAGGCTCGATCTTCGCGCAAAGAAATGATCAAAATCGCTTCGCAATACTGGGACGGTGTAAACAAGCTAATTGATCCTGACATCGTTCCTATACATCCTGACGCGAGGCTCTTTGAAGTTGGTACACCGATTACAGATGAAATGTATCGCCCGACCAGTATGAAAACCAACTATACCACGCCCCGCTTTAAGTGGGATTGCATAAAGCGCCGCTTCCCGGTGGTGGATGAGGTCACCGGCATATGTATTTCCACGAATCATATGATTGCTCAGGAAATCACATCACCTACAGGTTATGTGACTGATATCTTCAAAATTGAGTACGGTCTGATAAAGTACATCTACGCTTTCCATGACCATGGCATTACATTTGTCGACTGGGAAGGCGTCGGTCCTCAGACATCAGCAGAATGCGACTGATTGACTGCATAATCAAACATATAGGCCGTGAAAGCGGCCTTTATGTTTTTATTTCTGCTACTTTCATCATTATCGCGCATTCCATGCGTTTTTTGAACAATTCGCAGCCCAGCTCGTATACCCCATTTATTGAACCTGAGTCGTTCCACGCATTTGCGGCGCACCCTCCGCTGCAATACATCCTCGCCCAGCAGTCTAGGCATTCTGCACGGGAGTACATGCCGCATTTGCTGAATTCATCGCGCAAACCGATGTTTTTTATCCCGTTCCAAATGTCACCAATCAAGAATTCTTTATTCCCGACGAACTGATGGCACGGATACAACTCCCCGCCCGGCGTAACCGCCAGATACTCCGTCCCCACGCCGCAGCCTGCTAAGCGCTTATGCGCGCATGGACCGCCCTTTAGGTCAAGCATGTAATGATAAAATGTGAAACCATTCCCCTCCCTGTTCCGCTTGAGCATTTCCAAGGCAAGCTGTTCATACTGCTCATATAGCTTGGGAAGATCTTCTTCAGTCAGCCTGTACCTCGCACCTTGCTTTGCAACAACCGGCTCCATTGACAGTTCCGTGAATCCGAGTTCAGCAAGGTGCAAGATATCATTAAGAAAATCAAGGTTTTTATTTGTATACGTACCTCTGATATAATATCCTTTGCCATTTCGCGCTTCAACAAGCTTTTTAATTCCGAGCAGCACCTCCGCGTAACTGCTTCCCCCGCCGATGAGCGTACGCGAGGCATCGTTGATTTCCCGGCGGCCATCAAGGCTGAGCACAACATTGTGCATTTCCCTGCATGTGAAGTCTATCACATCCTCGTCAATAAGCAGCCCATTGGTCGTGAGGGTGAAGCGGAACTTCTTCTCGCTGTCACGCTCTTTTTTCCGTGCGTAATTGACGATCTCTTTGACAATCTCCCAATTCAGCAGCGGTTCGCCTCCAAAAAAGTCGACGTCCAAGTTCTTGCGGCCACCGGAGTTTTCAATAAGGAAATCTATTGCGCGCACTCCCGTATCCGGCGACATGAGCTCCCCGTCACCGCCATATTCACCGCTACCGGCGAAACAATATGAGCACTTCATGTTGCACAAATGGGACACGTTTAAGCACATCGCCTTGAGCGGCGATGTGCTTGTGTTATTCGCTATGCCGGCAAAAGCATCGGTTGAGAATAGCTTTCGCTGGTGCTTTAGTTCCTCTATATCAAAGAAAAGCTCGTCAATCTCGCTCTTGTCAAGATTCCCATACTTTTTCCCGATATGAGCCTCCGCAGCTTCCCTGCCCTCGCTATTATATATGCAAATTGCATCGTAAGCCACGTCATCAACACTGTGTATCGCTCCACTCGCAACATCCAGCACGATATTGAACCCGGCTAGTTTATATGCATGGATCATACAATCTGTTATGCATTCTCACACTGCTGATTTGCAACGCCGCATGATGTTTTACAAGCCGACTGGCATGATGTCTGGCATTCTCCGCAGCCGCTGTTTTCAAGATTTTCCTCAAGATCCCGCGTTTCAATTGTAACGATTCTTTTCATGATTTCCCCCTAAATCCACGTACTTTGATGTGGTAAAACTATCATGTTTTCGGTTAGTTGTCAATATCAAACGACTCGATGTATGCGTCAAGCAAAAGTTGGCAAAAATTCTTGGAGCAGAAAAATCAGTAAAAATGGCGTCTATTGGGGGCCAGCCCCCAAACCCCCGGAGTTTATCGCTTAACGGTTTTCCAAGGAGAGTGATT
>Ga0099364_10003638_pt1 | contig 23785 bp, 18 predicted proteins | sample TergutTh196P3_FD_73070 | JGI IMG/M metagenome (GOLD analysis project Ga0099364, IMG submission 73070) | Microcerotermes parvus P3 segment gut microbial communities from Pointe-Noire, Republic of the Congo - Th196 P3 | ecosystem: Host-associated > Arthropoda: Insects > Digestive system > Gut ...
CGGATGAGGAATATCGCCATTGCCGACGTCCCATACGGCAATATCAGCCCCAAATAGTTGTCCAGCAGCCCCAGGGAGGATATGGCGAGAAAATTAGACACGATAATCGCTTCGCCGGGGATCATCATCGTAGCCAGCACTGCAATAAACAACGGTTTTTTTGAGGGAAAATCAAAGAAGACAAAACCGTACGCCGCAAGCGATGCCGTAAGGAACTGCGACGATATGACGCAAACGCAGACAATCAAGCTGTTTAGTATAAACCTCAGAATTGGGGTTGTGGAGAAAACTTGCATGTAATTATCAAGTGAAAATGAGCTGGGAAAGAATTTTGGCGGATATGAAACGATTTCTGCGTATTGCATGAAGCTAAATGACAGCGCATAGTACAAGGGGAAGATGATGATTAAACCAATCATTAAGCCTGTTGTGCCTTTTAGCATACCCGCCGTTTTGTATTTAGCCATTATGCGTAATGCACCCCCCTGTTTTCGAATCTAAACTGTATTAACGTAAACGCAAGCATTATCGCAAATAAAATGAGGGACTGAGCACAGGCCGTGCCGAAACGGTAGTTCATAAATGCTTCAAGATAGATGTCGTAAACCAGGACCCTTGTCGCAATGCCCGGCCCCCCCTGTGTAAGCATCCGAATTTGGCCAAATGCCTGAAAACTGGCCATCGCATTAAAAAATACAACAAAGAACAATGTCGGCGAAACCATCGGCAATGTTATTTTGACAAACTTTTGCAAGCCTGCCGCGCCATCTATTTTAGCTGACTCAATAAGCTCCTGCGGTATGGCGCGCAGCCCTGTGAGCAAAAAGATGAAGTTTACCGCCATCTGCAGCCAAACAGTGACCATAGTGACCGAAAAAAACGCCCAATCGGGGTTTTGCAACCAGCCGATATTAGTGCCGAGTATATAATTTAGGGCCCCGATTTGTGGCTGCAGGATTATGCCCCACACCAACGCGGCAGATGCGGACGCAATCGCCAGCGGCATGGAAAAAAGCGTTTCATTCAAGCGGGAGAACCCCTTGACTCTTTCATTGGCGAACAGCGCCAAAACGAACCCGATTGTTAGGGAGGATATCGCGACCGCTGGCGCAAATTTAAGTGTGTTCCAGATTATGTCCATAAAGTCATGGCGAGAGAAGATATACCTATAGTTGCCAAGCCCCATCCAACGTTTAAAATTGCCGGCGGCGTCGGTCATCGTAAAGCTTGTAACGATTGTTCTGACAAATGGGAAATAGCTGAACGAAATAAAAAAAACCATCGACGGGGCAATAAACAACAATGGCAAAAACTGTTCCTTTTTAATCTTTTTATTCGTTGCGGCTGATCGTTTATACGGTATTTTGATGGTATGCGGCGATGTGAATGGCGCCGATTTTGCTGTGTTCATACAAAAGGCCATGCACAGACTGTGCACAAATTGTCATGAATAAAGCAATGGCAATGGCAAGCTTTTATCCCAATTGCTTGCCCTCGCGCAACAGTTCTGCCCTTTCTCTTATTTTTCACGCTTTGCCTCCTTGCCAGGAATACCATCCCCCAGCGCGTACTCACTGATTTCATTTATTACGGTAGCACAGTCATCGGGGGTATATCTAACAGGTTCTCGTAAATAATAAGTAAAATGTTTGTAAGTCGGCCGGTTTATAAAATAAATATTGACCAAGACGCTTCACACATATTAATCAAATTCATTGTGGAAAGCCGGAGACAGAAAAGCCGATGAAAGAAAAAGCTGATTATAGAAATAGCCGACTATATCAAAAGACAATGAAAGAAAAAGCCGATTGCACCAATAGTGCAACACGGCTTTATAGATGTTTATAAATTCTTTATTTTATTAATTTATTGCAAGGCTCATTTATGCCGCTCAAATATGAATATGTCTAATATGGCTAACTTTTGGCGTATTCTGCTGCTTTACGGATGATTTCGTCGGCGGCTCCCTTACTGTCCACGGTTGTCGAAATGAACAGCCCTTTTGGCGATAGTGTCTTTAACAGGAACAGCGTCTCTTCGGTGGTCAGGGCGTCCGTTATCACGACGTTTTTATGCGCCGCCTGGATTTTTTCGTACATCGGGAGCCAGCATTCGGCGGCGCTGTTCGGCTTGCCCGCGCCGGGCACCCACTGTATGCCGTCCAGCTCCTCTATGGCAAGTAACGCGTCGAGGTGCGGAATTTCGCCCACGCCGTCCAGATGGTATATACTGTGATCGAGGCATTGCACGTGCAGCCGTACCGACGGTTCCACGAAGCGTGAAAAGAACTCCGGCGATATCATAGCGCAAAAGTCGCATTGGAGCGGGTACCACCGCTTTTCGCACCATATTGGCATCCAGGTGGTCATGGGGCCCCCGGACGCGGCGGATAGCAGGCCGTACAGCTCGTCGTAAACGCGCGTCCACGAGGCGTCCACGGCGTCCCTCGCGGACTCCACGCCCTCCGGGTCGTCGTATAGATCCGTGAGCAGCGCCCTGTTTCCGCGCAGCGACGCCACGACGTCCAGCGTGCCGCCGAGGTCCGTAATGCCCACCATGAAGCGCCCGCGCGCCGCTTTGATAAAGTCCCGTGTCAAAGAGCTGACGATTCGGTACATGGCGTTGTCCGGCGACAAGCTATAATTTTGCACATCGCCGAGTTCCTGCAGGCGTCTGTGCTTCCCGAACCACACCGTGTCCGGCGAATAGCGGTATTCGCCGCCGAGCATGGCTGCGAGGCAGCCGGGCCCAAGGTTGACAAGCAGCGAGGGGAACCCCTCAGCGAACCATTCCGTATTTGCCATTTGCGCCTCGAAGGCCGCCAGCCGGTATTCGGCGCTCTCCCATTTTTCAACCAGGCTAACAGGTTCCGGCGCTTGTGCCGGCGCCTGTATCGGCGCCTCTTCGCCGGTTTTTTGCGCCCGAAGGTTGAGCACTGCCCTGTCGACGCAGTCACGCGCCCAAAAGGCGTTGTACCGCTGTTTTAATATATTATCCATGTTACAGCTCCATGTTTGTAATTTATTCATCAATATGCTTGCCCGCGCGAAAATCGCGCCAGATGTCCTCGAAAAAATCGTCGCCGTCAGGGAGCGGGCGCACTTCGCGCCATGCCGGTGTGCCTGCGGAGACGGCGCTGTCGAATTCTATTTCCTGTACCATATTGTGAAATTCGCCGCTGTCCGGCGACAGGGCAAATGAATCCGGCAGTTTTTCGTGGGGCTTTGCTCCGCCTGCGTCGGTGAATATAGCGCCCCCTCGGCTCTTGCCGCCTTTTTGCGCGTAGTCGATGAATGCCGACAGGTACATGATTTGGCTGATGCACAGCTCGCGCAGCGTATAAACATGCAAAAGTTCGAATGCATTGGCAACGCGCGCCGGGGCCCATGCCCCAATGTCCAGCGACCGATAGATGTGCCCTGCGTGGCCAAGCAGTGACTGCATTCCATATATATTTCTGATAGCGCCGGCGGTTTTGCTCATCGAGGCGCGCATGTTGTTGATGATAGGAGATAGATCGCCCTTGTAAGGCACGCACAGCGCCGATGCAATTTGCCCCTCTGCGGCTGCGGTAAACGCGCATATGTCCGGCGGCGGCCCGCCGCGCCGCGCCGCGATGTACTGCGCAGCCCTCAGGGCGCCGGCTTGCCCTGCGTTCAGCGCGCTCCCGCCCGGGCGGCGCACGCCGTGTGTAGCGGCTGCCTCGCCGACGGCGAACAGCCCCTCCACGCGCGTCCTCCACCAGCGGTCGACGGCGATACCACCGTTGTTGTGCTGAGCGCACAGCGCGATTTCCAACGGCCCTTTGGCCAGGTCCGCCCCATGGTCGCGGTAAAACTCTACGGCGGGCATGTTCATGTGGGCAAGGCGGTCCAGCGGCGAGCCAAAGCAAGCGCCCGCCCGCTCCAGGTACGCCCGCGCCTCGCTGCCCAGCGCGGCAAAGTCAACGGCCTTCCCAAACGGGTTGTCGCGGTAGTCGAGCATCACCCGCCGCCCTTTTTGCTGCTCGCAGAACACGCACAGATCGATAAGCGACGAGCCCCCGAATACCTTTTGCGCGTCGAACGGCCATTGGTAGCCTTTTAGGAACACGTTCGTCAAAAGCTCCGCTTCATTAGCAAAATAGTCCGCCAGAAATTCCCGCTCGCCGCTGCCGTCCGCCGCTACGGATATAAACCTTGGCAGCGCCTGCATATATGTACCTGACACATTCCAGCGCGGGTTTGTCGATGCCAGCCCATACTGCCATTCGGTCAGGTTCGCGCCGAGCGCGCCGGCCTCGAACGCCAGCCCGTTCGCGCCATGGTGCCCTGCAGGGTAAACGGTGTCCTTATATATGCCGGCGGGGCCGCCGGTGGCGATGATGACATTCTTGCAACAAAATGCGGCGTATGCGGCGCGCCCCCGCTCCGCCTCCGCCACATCGAGGCACAGTACGCCAATGGCTTCCTCGCCGCGCTTAAGTATGCTTATGGCCAGCATGCCGCCGAATATAGGTATGCCCTTTAACTCAACGGCCTTGTAGAGCTTTTCCGTCATAAGGCGGGACGTATACGGGCCCGCGCTCGTGGCGCGGCATCGGGGGTCATGATCTGTTTTGTAGCCGGTCCACGCGCCGTAGCGGTCCCTCGGGAATGGCACGCCCAGGGCGACCAGCTTAAAAAAGCATTCGGCGGACAGGCCCGCCTCGCTCATTGCTATGTCGCCGTCGACGCAGCCGCCCTCGAACAGCGTCCGCGCCATCTGCGCCACGCTGTCGCCGCCGCCGTCGTCGCTTCCCCCTGTGCCGCCGCTTGTGCCGCCGCCACCGAGCGCGAGCTTGTAATATGTCTGCTTGTCGCTCCCCGCGTTGCGGGACGTCCCAGCCATGACATCTTCGGTGATTATGGCGACGTCGCCCCAATTACCGGGCTTTCCAGGCAGATCGCTTTCACGCGGCGATGTAGGCACATTCAACTCAGTATGCGTATTGAGCGGTTCTTGTGTAGTTTGCGGTTCATGTGCATTGAGCTCAGTTTGCGTACGCAGCGAGTCTGCGGCATTGAGCCCCGCCGCGCCGGACCCAACGACCACCGTATTGAAGCGGTAGATTGGAATCTCCAATCCGCTATGCCTATGATAGCCGCTGACATATAAATCGTTCATGAAAATATCCATATCCGCTTATTTAAACATCCGCCTTGCAATTACTGCTGCCCTTTTATCTACAGCCGCCTGATATGGAACCCGCCGTCGACGTCGACAACGTTGCCCGTCGTATAGAGGAAGCTGTCGCCGCAGAACGCGGCAACGGCCAAGGCCACATCCTCCGGGCTGCCCCAGCGGGCTATGGGGAACGCCCCTTCCCCAATCAACGCGTCGTACTTGCCGCGCACGCCTTCGGTCATATCCGTGCTGATTATGCCCGGCCTTATCTCGTGCACATAAATGCCGTCATTTGCGAGCCGGTCGGCATAGAGCTGCGTGAGCATGGAGACGCCGGCTTTAGAAACGCAGTACTCGCCGCGCGATACGGAGCTGGTGTACGACGAACACGAAGTAATATTTATTATAGTCCCGCGCTTTTTGCCGATGATCGGCTGGCGCAACATCTCCCGGGCGACGAGCTGCGTCAGGAACATCGTCCCCTTGGCGTTGATGCCCATGACCCTGTCCCAGCTCTCCTCCGACATGTCCAGGAGATCGGCCCTGATTGCCGGGGCGACGCCCGCGTTGTTCACCAGGACGTCGATCCGCCCAAAATGCGCCAGCGTCTCTTTGACCAGGCATTCCCTGTCGGCGCCGATCGAAAGATCGCCCGAGACGGCGTGCGCGCTTGCCGCCTGGGCGCCCGGGAACAGCGTGGCGACGTCAACCTGCCGGGTGGAGAACACCGTAATGTTTGCGCCCCCCGCCAAAAGCTCCCGCGCGACCGCCAGTCCAATGCCGCGCGAACCGCCTGTTATAATTGCCGTTTTATTTTTCATATCGGCGCCCCGTCAGTCAAATATATGCCGCAGCTTCAACGATCTCGCCGCCGAGGCTTCGTCGGGCCTGCTCACAGCCGTCTTCTCCGGCGCTTTGTGCAGCGCGTCCGGGTCCGCCGCCGCCATTTCGCAAATCTCTATCAGCGCCGCCGCCGCTTCGTCCAGCGTCTCCTTCGTCTCGGTCTCCGTCGGCTCGAACATCAGCGCTTCGCGCACGATCAGCGGAAAATACATGGTCGGCGGGTGCATGCCCCTGTCAATCATGGCTTTTGCCACATCCAGGGCCGAAACGCCGGTCTGTTTTTTAAGCTTGTCCAGCGTCAGCACGAACTCGTGCATACAAATGCCCGGATAGGCCGCCTCAAAATGGCCCTCGAGCAGCTTCATCAAATAATTCGCGTTGAGGACTGCGTTTTCCGATACCTCCGAAATCCCTTCCGCCCCCAGCGCAGTCAGGTATGCCAGCGCCCTGACGACCACGAGGAAGTTACCGTGGAACTGTGTAATGCGCCCAATGCTGTCAGGGTTGTTTTTTTCGAAATGAAAGCCGTCGCCGCCAGCCAGCGCGCGCCCCGCCGGAAGGAACGGCGCCAGCGCAGCCTTACAGGCCACGGGCCCGCTGCCGGGGCCGCCGCCGCCATGCGGCGTCGCGAATGTTTTGTGCAGGTTCAGGTGCAGCACGTCAAAGCCCATGTCGCCAGGCCGCGCGACGCCCATTATCGCGTTCATGTTGGCGCCGTCATAATACATCAGACCACCGGCATCATGTACGATGCGCGCCGCTTCCGCCGCCCTGCACTCGAACAATCCGAGCGTGTTCGGGTTGGTCAGCATCAGCCCCGCCGTGTTTTCGTCTACCATGGACTGAAGTTTTTCTATGTCGATCCCGCCGTCCGGAGCGGACTGCAGGTTCACCACGCGGAACCCTGCCATGCCGGCGCTGGCGGGGTTGGTACCATGGGCGGAGTCCGGCGCGATGATCACGTTGCGGTTGCCCTCTCCGCGCGACTCATGGTAAGCCCGTATCATCATCATGCCCGCAAGCTCGCCGTGCGCGCCCGCCGCGGGCGCAAAACTCATGGCGTCCATCCCCGTTATCTCGCACAGCCCGCGCTCGGCGGCGCAAAGCAGCTCCAGGCAGCCCTGGACCGTACGCTCCGCCTGCAGGGGGTGTATGTCCGCAAAGCCCGGCAGGGCGGCCGCCTCCTCGCACATCGCCGGATTGTATTTCATAGTGCAAGAACCCAGCGGGTAGAAGCCGCTGTTTACCCCAAACGCGTTGCGGGCGAGCATCGCATAATGGCGGCTGACTTCATTTTCAGCGAGCGCGGGCAGTGCCGGGGGTACCGCACGGAAGCATATGCCGCTCGGCGCGGCCCCCGCTGTTCGCATTTGCCCAGACGGTACATCAGTCGATCCCGCCGATTTCGGGGCGTCAGCCGATTCCGCCGATGACCCGTATGGGGCGTCAGTCGATTCTGCAGAAAACCCGTAAAGGGGTGGCACATCAATGCGTTCGACGTCGCAAGCGGGCAGCAGCGACGAATAATGGAATTGGGCGTTGGACGCGTCCCCCGATATCATATCGCGCCTTGCCCGTGCGCCCCTCTCAAATATCAGTTTCATATGGCGCACCTCCCAACCGCATCCACTAAATCGTCTATTTCCTGTTTCGTGTTGCGTTCCGTCGCGCACCAGAGTATACAGCCATCCAGCTCGCTGCCGAGCGGCAGCCCCCCCAGTATGCCGCGCTCCTCCAGTATGCGCTCGAGCCTATCGGGCGGCACGGGGCAGCGCGTCACAAATTCATGAAAGAACGGGCCGCCGAACACCGGTTCGAAGCCTTTGACGCGCGTTAGGTTCTTAAAAAGATACATGGCTTTTGACATGCACTGGCCCGCCGCGTCGCGCATCCCGCCTTGCCCCATGACGGCCATATATACAGACGCGGTCAACGCGCACAGCGCCTGGTTCGTGCAAATGTTGCTCGAAGCCTTCTCCCGCCTGATGTGCTGCTCGCGAGCCTGCAGCGTCAGCACGAAGGCGCGTTCGCCGCGCCTGTCCAGTGTCTCCCCCACTATCCGGCCGGGCAGCTTGCGCAACAGCTCGCGCCTGCACGCCATGAAGCCCAGGTAGGGCCCGCCGAACGACAGCGGCAGCCCCAAAGGCTGCCCCTCTCCGATGGCGATGTCCGCCCCGCATTCGCCCGGCGGCGCCAATATGGCCATCGCAATGGGGTTTACGACCATTACAAATTTCGCCCCTCCCCTATGCACAATGTCGCCGGCTTGCTTGGCGTCCTCTATTTGTCCGAAAAAATTCGGCTGCTGTATATACACGCAGGCCGTCCCGTCGTCCACCAGCGCCTTTAAAGCGTCGAGATCGGTCGCTCCGTTTTTGTGCGGCGCAACAACAAGCGGCGCGCCGGCCCTGGAGCAGTATGTCCGCATAGTTTCCAGCACGTGCGGGTGGATGGCTTGCGACACTACCACTTTGCTGCGCTTTGCGTCGCGGCACATCGCGACGGACTCTGCGGCGGCGACCGCGCCGTCGTATACGGACGCGTTGGCAGCGTCCATGCCCGTCAGCTCGCATATCATGGTTTGGAACTCGAATATGCACTGCAATAGGCCCTGGCTGATTTCCGCCTGATAGGGCGTGTAGGCGGATACAAATTCTTCTTTGGCCGCTATCCGTTTTACAACAGATGGAATATAGTGCCGATATGCGCCCGCACCCCGAAACATTGTTTTGAACACCTGGTTCTTGCCGGCGAGGCCGCGCATTACATCGAGCGTGTCCGCTTCGGATTTGCCCGGCGGCAAATCGAGCGGGCGGTCCATTCGAATATGCTGTGGCACGGCGTTAAATAGTTCGGAAGCGGAAGCGACGCCCAGAGCATCGAGCATCTCGCGCCTCGCCGATTCCGGGTTGGGTACGAATCCGCTCATGCGTGCGCCCCCTCTTCTTCGTCGCACAACGCTGCATATTGCTCCGGCGTCAGCAGGTCTTCCCCGTCTACTGCGTTTTCGACCTCGAATACCCATGTGCCGTAGGGCGAAGCGTTGATCAGCTCCGGAGCGTCCGCGAGCGCATCGTTTACGGCGCATATGGTTCCGCTCACAGCCGCGAACACTTCGGACACTGCCTTGACCGACTCCACCTCGCCGACCGCATCGCCCGCGCCGACTACCGAGCCGACAGAGGGCAGGTTAAAATAAACTATGTCCCCCAAGGCGTCCTGTGCGTAGTCGGTCAAGCCGACCTGCGCTTTGCCGCCATCTGTAAACCGGACCCACTCGTGCGTTTTAGCATAGAGCAAATTTTGTGGCACTTCCATATAAAATAACCTCCGTTATTGTTGTTGGACGAAAGCTAAGCTTCTTGCCGCCCCTGGCTGCTGCGCGTGTACAGAGGCATTGAGCAGCATTGGGCGAAAGCTAAGCGTCTTACCGCCCCTGGCTGCTGCGTGTATACAGATGCATTGGGCTGTATTGGGCATATGCTAAGCGCCTTGCCGCCCTTGGCTGCTACGCGTGTACAGAGGCAGCGGCGCTATTACGGCTTCTGTTGTCCTCCCCCGTATGTCCACCGTGACGGCCGTGCCCTCCGGCGTGCCGGCCTTGACCAGCGCCATTGCTGCGGCATAGCCAAGGTACGGGCAATGTGTGCCGGAAGTCGTCTTGCCGATATGCGCCCCGTCCAGATATATATCGTAATTTTCGCGGGCGATTCCGCGCCCCGTCACCTTTACGCCGACCCGCGCCCTGGCGGGCGGGCCCGCCGCGAGCAGAGCGTTTTTGCCGATAAAGTCGCCCTTTTTTAGCTTGACGGCAAAACTAAGGCCCGTCTCAAGGGGCGTTATGCTTTGGTCCATTTCATGGCCGTACAGCGGCATAGCCGCTTCCAGCCGCAGCGTATCGCGCGCGCCGAGCCCGCACGGGACGGCGCCTCTGCCTAGCAGCGCGTCCCACAGCGCCCCCACGCGCCCCGGTTCGCAGTACAGCTCAAACCCGTCCTCGCCCGTATAGCCTGTGCGCGAGACAAGGCACGGCGTCCCGGCTATTGATATATCTTCCGCGAACGTATAGCGCGCCGAGGGCAAGCGTCCCCGGGACGCGCTGTCTGCCAGTCCAGCGACCAGCGCTGCGGCCGCAGGCCCCTGCACGGCGATCTGGGCGGTCTGGTCCGAGACGTCCTCCAGCACCGCGCCCTCGCCCAAATGCTCCTGCATCCATTCCACATCGGCCTGCCGGTTGCACGCGTTTACGACGACGAGATACCGATCCTGTCGCACCCGGCAGACGAGCATGTCATCCAGTATGCCGCCCGCATCGTTGCACATGACGGTGTAACGGATTTGCCCGTCCCTCATCTTTGTAAAGTCGTTGGTGAACAGGCGCTGCAGGCTGTCAAGGGCCCCGGGCCCCGATATGAACACCTCGCCCATGTGCGAAACGTCAAACATCCCGGCGGCGGAGCGCACCGCCATATGCTCCCCGATGACGCCCAAGGCGTAGCGCTCGGGCATCAGCCAGCCCGCAAAAGGGACCATCCTCGCGCCCAGCGCGGTATGCCTGTCATACAAAGGCGTTTTCATTTCCATATATAGCACCCCAATAGATTACAATCCAATAAATTACATACCAATTTATAGCACTCCAATAGATTACACACCAATAAATAACACCCTAATATATTAATTCCAAGTTAAAACCGCTAATGGCGGCAGTAAAATCTATATTTACGGACACAGGGTTTGATTTTTACTGCGTCTCCACTTCCTCATACTGGATCGCCGATTGTGCATCCGTTAAATCGGCATAATGGCCGCAGGCCGTCAGCGCATATAGCGCGCAGCCAACTGCGGCTTCCTCCGTGTTTTTTGGCACGAGCATGGGCATACCGAAACGTTTTGTCAGCGTTCTTCTCAAATAGGCGTTTTTCCGCAGCCCATTGCCGGCGCCGATCAAAAGGCTACGTGCGCCTGTCGACGCGCCGTCCATATGCCGGTACAGTTCGTAAAATTCTTCCGCTATCCCATCTAGTACGCCGGACGTCAAGCGTTCCGGCGTAAAATTGGCCAAGCTTATGTTTGTTATGCTGCCGCGCACACCCGGCGAACGCCGCGTGCCGCTGAAGAGGGGGGCCACTATTAGCGGCTCAATGTCAGAAGCGCCCGTTCCGATTGCGTTATTTCCGTTATCGCCTTTACTGATTGTGCCATCTCCGGCAGTACCCGTTCCGGTTATTCCCGACCCGGCGCAGTTCAGCGATCGCCCCATGGCGTCGTACAGAGGGCCGGGCGCCGCCACGCCAGCCATGTGCAGCACAGAGGCATAAAACTTCTCCAGCGCCGCATACGCGCTGCCCGCGCAGAGGGTGGCGCCCACTTGCAAACAGCGCGCGCCCGACAACGGCCTGACCTCCAGCAGGTGGCCACCCGCCAGGTTGTCGCCGCATACGGATATCTGCCCGCCCGTTCCGACATTGATCAGTACCGACGCGTCCGGTTCCGCCACGGCGCCTAAAAAACTCGCCTGATTATCGCCAATACAAAAGCTCACGGGAACGCCCGCGCATATTTTATCGGTAATAACACCACCGCCGTCGCCATATACTATGCCCCGCGTTTCGCCAAACAGGGCGCAGCCGGTTTCCACAGCGGGAAAAAAGGCCGGTTCCATGCCCGCTTTTTTTATGGCGCTGCCGTCGAAATGCTCCCCACCGAGCGTATACAGGGCTATGCTCGCCGCGTTGCTCGCGTGCGTCGCGCACCTAGTCCCGCCTGTCAGCTTCATGGCGACATAGTCGCCTATCGTACACAAACTGGCTGCGCCATCCGGCACGAGCCGGTTTTGCATATTATAAAAATGCGTGACCGCACCGTATCCGGTCGCCAGATCGCCGTAGCCGGTCAGTTTTTCCAGCAATTGGACATAGCTTCCGCCACCCGGAGCAGGCTCGTCGCCCCGCTTGTCCTGCCATGTGTAAAGCGGGCTGACAGCCGCGCCGCGCTTGTCTATATATACGATCCCGTGCATCTGGCATGAGAGCCCGATGGTTTTTATCGGACTATACTTGCCGCAAAACTTTTCGATGACGCTGACTACAATTCCGAGTATGGCTCCGGGGTCCTGTACGGATTCATACGGGCAAAATGCCGCCCCGCCTACCGCTCCGTCTGCCGCCCCGCCCAACACCCCGCCTGCCGCCCCATCTGCCGCTCTGCTCAACACGCCGCTTGCCGTCCCGCCTGCCGTTCCGCCCAATACGCCGCCCGTATTTGGCAAAGTGACCGTCTCCACTATGCCCGCGCCGTCACAATCCAGAGCAACCGCGCTTATGGTCGTCGTGCCGATATCTATGCCTATTGCGTACATATGGCGCCCCGTTTATATGTTAGTCCATTAAAATGATTGTAAAATCTTCGCAAACACAACAATACACACTTCCATAACCTATGCTTTGATAAGCCGTAGAGCGGGGGCAAGCCCCGCTCGCATGCTATTTGCCGATTTTTTCGCCTGATACCTTGGCGTAGTAGTTGGCCAGGCCGCTGTGGTCGTCCTTGTCCAGGCCGTCCGCGCGCAGCGTCTGGAACATCTCCATGATGGCGGCGGTCAGCGGGAGGGGCGATCCGTATTCGTGCCCCGTGTCCAAAGCGTTCGCGAGGTCCTTTATATGCAAATCGATCCTAAAGCCCGGTTTGAAGTCGCCCTCCAGCATCATCGGGGCCTTGGCGTTAAGCACGGCGGAGCCGGCAAGGCCGCCTTTTATGGCGTCAAACACCAGCGCCGGATCCACGCCCGCCTTTTTGGCCAGTGTCAGCGCCTCCGCCGCACCGGCTATGTTGCACGCGACTATGACCTGGTTCGCCAGCTTAGTCGTGTTGCCCGCGCCAATCGCGCCGCAGTAGACCGCCGATGCGCCCATCTTTAGCAGTATGTCGTCTTTGACTTGCGCGAACACCGCCTTGTCGCCGCCAACCATTATAGACAGCGAGCCGTCGATTGCCTTGGGCTCGCCGCCGCTCACCGGCGCGTCAATCATCTTTACGCCTTTTTGCGCACAGGCTTTTTCGATCTCGATCGACGCCGCAGGGGCTATCGAGCTCATGTCTATGAGTATCGTTCCGGGCTTCGCGCCCTCCAGCACGCCGCCCGCGCCCATAACGGCAGCCTTGACGTGCGGCGAGTTCTGGACCATGGTGATGACGATCGGGCATTCCTCGGCGACAGCTTTTGAGGATGCAGCCGCTTTTGCCCCGGCGGTCACGAGGTCGTCGACGCTCTCCTTGATGAGATCAAAGACAATCAGTTCATGACCCGCCTGCAGCAGGTTCTTTGCCATCGGTTTCCCCATAATGCCCAATCCGATAAACCCTATCTTCATAATAATTACCATGCCCCTTTCATAAACCATATTATTTATTTTTATCAATTTGCAAATTTATTTAAGCAAGCCCAGCGCTTTATGCGCTATGTTTTCAGCGGTCAGCCCATAGTGCGCGTACAGCTCCCCCGCACTGTGCGCCGACTGCCCGAACTCATCCATAATGGCGACAAAATCCATGGGCGCCCCGGACTGCCTCAGCGACAGCGCTACGGCGGATGCCAGCCCGCCGATGAACGTGTGCTCCTCCGCCGTGACGACTGCCCTGGCCCCTGCGCACAGCGCGGCGCATCCTATGTAGTCAAAGGGCTTCATTGTCGCGCAGTTGACCACTTTTGACGAGAAGCCCCTGGCTTCCAAAATATCCGCCGCATCCATTGCCGCGTCCAGCATGACGCCAAACGCGAATATCACAACGTCCGAGCTACCCGAACCACCCGAGCTGCCCGAGCCACCCGAACCGTCAAAACCGCCAAAACCGCCCGAACCACCCGAACCGCCCGAGCCAACCAAGGCACCCGAACCGTCTCTGACGACCCGAAGAGCGCCCGGCGTAAAATCGTCCTCCATATTAGTATAATCGACCACGGGATTGCGGCACACCCTAATATAGACAGGCCCATCTATTTTTGCTGCCGCGCGCACGGCCATATGGGTCTCGGCGGCGTCGCAGGGCGTGAAAACCGTCATATTCGGTATCGCACACATCACGGCGACGTCCTCGACCGCCTGGTGCGTCGAGCCGTCGCCGAAGTCCGAGAGCCCCGCCGAGGAGCCGCATATCTTGACATTCAGCCGGCCAATCGAAATGGTCTGCCGTATTTGGTCGTACGCGCGCCCGGACGCAAAAACGGCGAACGAGCTGGCGAACGCAATCTTGCCGGCTGCAGCCAGCCCTGCCGCTGTGGACAGCATGTTCTGCTCGGCAATGCCCATCTCAAAATACCGGTTGGGGTACTCGGCGCCGAAAAGGCTGGACATCGTCGACTTCCCAAGGTCTGCCTCCAGAGCCACGACGTCCGGGTTCTCCGCGCCCAGCGCGACCAGCGCCTCTCCATACGCCGTCCTTTGGCTGCTCAATTTTTTATCTGCCATAAAAAAACGCTCCGTAATTATTATTGTTCGAGTTCGGCGAGCCGGGCGTCCAGCTCGGACAACGCAATGGCGTACTGCTCGGGCGTCAGCGCCCCGTTGTGGAAAGCCGCGTTGTTTTCCGCGAACGATATGCCCTTGCCCTTGATGGTGTTGGCGATCAGCGCAGTGGGCTTCCCCACCACCGTGTCGGCTTCGTCGAACGCGTCCAGCAACGCCCCCGCGTCATGCCCGTCGACCTCGATCACATGCCAGCCAAACCCGCTCCACTTCTCTGCCAGCGGGTCGGTCAAAAACCGGTCCCTTGTAAAGCCCGTAGCCTGCATGTTGTTTTTGTCCACAATGCCTACTATATTGTCGAGTTTGAAATTCACCGCCGCCATGGCGGCTTCCCATATCTGCCCCTCGGCGATTTCCCCGTCGCCCATCAGGCAGTAGACTTTTCTCCCCGTGCCGTCCAGGCGCATGGCCAGCGCCAGCCCGTTGGCGATGGAGAGCCCCTGGCCGAGCGAGCCCGTGCCCGCCTCAATGCCCGGCGTCTTAAGCCTGTCCGGATGCCCCTGCAGCATTGACCCGAGCTGCTTTAGCGTCTTTAGCTCGCCCTTGGGAAAATAGCCGCATTCCGCCAGTGCGGCATATTGCGCTATGGCTGCGTGCCCCTTGCTGCACAAGAATTTATCGCGCCCCGGATAGTGTGGGTCCTGGGGTCTGTGGATCATCTTGCTTCCATATAGCGCGGCGATGATCTCCGCGCTCGAGCATGAGCCGCCCAGGTGGCCCGTTTGTCCATCGCAGCCCATCATTTCCACGACGTCCCTGCGAATCCGATTCGCCAGCCGCATCAGCGCTCGGATTGATTGTTCGTTAGCCATTCCTCACAGCCGGGCCCTGCGCCCGGCCCCCTTCCTTCTAAATAATCAGATTAATCAAAATTAATGAGTATTATTTGTATTATCAGTATTCATGAGTATTATCTATATTATAAATATAATCAGTAATTAGTGTCGTACGGCCAGGGTGACCCGCCCGCCAGGCAGCCGCCATCCACATGGATCATCATACCGCTCATATAAGACGAGGCGTCCGAGGCTAGCATGATCACCACGCCGACCAGTTCCTCCGGGGTCCCGGGCCGCCGCATTGCGATCCGCTCGCGCAGGTACGCGCTCCGCTCCGGGTGCTCCCAGGTGACAGCCGTCAGGGCGGTCAAAATATGCCCGGGCGCTATCGCATTCGCCCTGATCCCGTACTGCGCCCATTCCACTGCCATCGAGCGCGTCAGCGCAGTCACGGCGCTCTTGGACGCGCCGTAGACGCTACAGCCGCCCAGCATGCCGACAGAATTGTGCGACGCGACGTTGATGATGTTGCCGCTTTTTTGCCGCATCATGTGCTTGGCGACCTCCTGCGACAGAAAATACAGCCCCTTTAAGTTGATGCCCATGATCATGTCGTACGTCTCTTCCGTCACGTCGAGGAAGCCTTCGCGCCTGTTGACCCCGGCGCAGTTTATCAGCACGTCGATCCGCCCGGCGTCCATGATGATCCTGCCCAGCGCGTTGCAAACGGACTCCTGGTTCGACACATCCATATGATAGCATGCGGCGCTCCCGCCGCCGCTGCTCCCATTGTCGCCGTTCCCGCCGCTCCCGCCGCCGCCACTTTCGACCCCTCCGCCGTCTCCACCTCCGTTGATCCTGTCCGCCAATGCCGAAAGCCCGTCCATGTCGATGTCGCACAGCAACATGTCGCCGCCTGCGCCGGCCAGCCCCTCCGCCAGCGCGCTGCCGATGCCCCCGGCCGCGCCGGTGAGCAGTATCTTCTTGCCGGAAAGCCCAAACATCTTTTCAAGGTTGCCCACCGCCATATATCCAACCCCCTGCCTCATTTACAGTAACTTGCGCCTAACTCGCCTCCGAAGCGCCCATACGCCCCGCTCATCCCGCACGCTTCCGCAGTACTTGTACGCCCCCTACGTCCCCTTCGCGTCAATATTCGAGCGCCGCTTTTATCATGGCAAAATATTTATCCTGCGGAACATATTCCGGCACGCTGTTGCCGGTGCCGAGCGCGTAGCCTCCCCTGCCTTCGGCGCGTTTGAGCATCGCGCGGCTCCGCTCCGTGATATCGGAGTCCGGGCGCTTTATGACAAAATCCACGTCTATCCCGCCGAGGATTGCAATGCGCCCGCCCCACTTCTCATATGCGTCCTCAACCGGGAGGATGACGTCTTCAAAGGAATGCTTGGCGTCGAAGCCGCAATAGTCAATCACGTCGTCCATCACGCAGTCCAAGTTGCCGCACGAATGCAGCGTCACGGGCATATTACGCGCGTGCGCGACGTCGACGATCTTTTTGTGCCACGGGAGCACAAACTCGCGCATATGCTCCGGCGACAAGAACGTCTGGTTTTTGAACCCCCAGTCGTCGTTTGACATGATGAACCCGACTGCAGGGTACGGCGCTGCGATTTCGTAATATTTGACCAGGCGTCTGCCGACATTGTCGAATATGGCTTTTGCGAGATCGTGGTTTTCATATATCATATAGCAGAGATTGTCGTAGCCCGTCAGCGATATCGCATTCTCGAGTACGCCGCCCGGACCCATCACCATCAGCTTCATGCCGTCCGGTAAATATTTTTCAGCGTCGTCCAGCCGCGAGTAGTCGCAGTTTTCCGGCTCCGGCCACACGTACGCCTCGTACGAGGCCTCGTCGGTGATGACGAAGCCCTCGTTCAGCGAGATCGTGTCCTTCCTGTTGCGCGGCTCGGCGTTAAAGCCCATCTCGCTTGCGTGCGTCGTCGCGTAATCGTACCCGGCCGCCGCGAAAGCGTCTATCATGAGCCGCTGGTTGCGCACCGCAAAGTCCGGCCCGCCGTCTACGAGCTCCCTGCCCGCCAGCCGCTCGTACAGCGGCCTGTTGAGAAACAGTTCAAACAGGGTAGGCCGCGCCGGCGCCTCGCGTCGAAATACTTTATATAGATTTTCAATGTCCGGCTTCCTGTCGTGCAGTTTCATCATAATCCGCCTCCATATCAAACTCCACATCATACTTCATGCCATATTTCCGTATCCTGCTTCGTTTCTAGCTTACATAGCGCGCTTCATAACCAGCCGCCATATTTAATTTCCAAAGATATTCTACAAATCCAATCACCGATGGAAATCTTAAATCTTACGATTATAAATTATATCATATATTAATCATTAACAATCGTTCAACAAGAGCAAGGTAAGCTCCGCCCCAGACCTGCCCCGCCCCAGCCCCCGCCACTACAGAAACCGTACGGGCTGCTCCTTAATATACAATTGTCAACATATATATAAATGCTAAATTCATACGAACTTTATCTCGCTCAAAAGCGCTTTTGCTTTCGCCTCGCCTTCACCTCCGCCGTATTTTTTGAACAACTCGACGAACAATGCCGGCGAAGACGCGTCCCGGCCCTCTATTTTCGCGCCGCACAAAGCGTGCTCCAGCCATGCAAAAATCGAGGCCTGGGCGTACGACATCCCCCCCATCTGGCAGTGGCTGGACGCGCCCTCCTGCTTCGTAAACAGCCGGACGTAGCGCGGGCATTCCAAAGAATCAATATAGTCAAGCAAGCCGTTTACAACGCGCTTTGAAGCTGCGGCAGAGCTTTGGATGTCGTCCTCGCTGAACATGAACAGCATGGGCTTCCCCTTCAGTTGCTCTTCATGGCCTATAAGAGTATATTTTTCATATGCCTTGACCCACTCGGAAGCAGTGCTGATGCCCAACACCCATGACGAATGGTTAAAGCCCCAGCGCGCCGCAGTGTTCCTCTTCATGATAGCGCCCAGCGCCTTGTCCATGATAGCGTCGCTCTTCAACAGCCACTTCATCCCCTCCCTGGCGGCTGCCCCGCAGTCCACGACCAATGTATTGGGGATACAGGCTTTTATGCGGGGGTCGAGCGCGCCCCTCATACACAGATACCCGCCCATGGAGTAGCCTATGATGGCAATCTTCTCATTGTCGATATCGCTGCGCCCCATTAAGTAGTCCAGAGCCGCGCCAACAGGTTTTTCGTAATCGGGGCGGAAGATCAGCCCGGGATTGTCCATTAGGGCGCTCCATTGGCCGGGGCCCTCGAAGATCAGGCAGTTCCAGCCGTATTCGCGGGCAATCGCCCCTATCCAGCAGTACACCTCCTCTTTCGTCGAATCGAATCCGCCGATGGCGATGAGCACCGGCCTGTTATCCAGTCCCGACGGCATGTAGTAGCCCGACAGCGCGGCTCCCTCGTATTCTATCTCAACCTTTTCGATCGGGCGCTGCGACAGCTCGATCATGTTATGGAACGCGTCCACGCTCTTGCCCCAATAGCCTCTGTGGCGCGGATCGGTGTGGTGCGCGTAAAAACACGCCGTCCGGTAATAGTTGCTCGCCCGCATGAATGCTTTGCGCGCGGCGATGCTGTCCCCGCTTTTCAACTGCGAGCGCGCGTAGCTTTCGACATATTCCGCCGTCGCGCCCCACTCGGATATCCAACTGTCGAAGTCATTGTCCTTTATCCTCTCCATGGTTTCCATGCATTCGCCAAACTCCGCCGAGCCGACGGGCAGGGTCGATACGCACCTGATAAATTCGTAGTTGAAGCCGCCCACGACTTTATTGCCAAAATCGACTTTCATCCCCATACCTCCCAAATGTTTTGAAATATTCGTAATATAATTTCATAATATGTGGCTAAGTTGGATTTGTCAATAATATTTTGAAATATTTATTGGTATATTTCATAAATTATGTTAAAATGTACGCGGTGGTGGTTAAAATGAATGGATTCGAAAAAAGGACAGCCGCCAAAAAGGCGGCTATAATAGGGGTCGCGCGCGACCTTTTTGCACAGCGCGGCATGCGTGACGTCAGCGTCAGCGAAATCGCCAGGGGGGCCGGGGTTTCGCAGGTGTCCATATATAATTATTTCGAGGACAAGAACGCGCTGGCCAAGGAAGCCTTCGTCGCATATATCGAAGCGGAGCTCGCCAATTACGAGCGCATTTTGGGACAGGACATGCCATTCGCGGACAAGCTGGAGCTTATCATGCAGGGCAAAAGCAGCGTGCTGGGGCAAATGGCGCAGTCGCATTTCAACGAAAAAGCTTTGGACGACAAAATGTTGCGCCAGGTTTTCCAAGAGGCCATAAAAGAAAAGGCTGAGGCCATATATTCTAGTTTTATCGAATTAGGAAAAAGGGACGGCGCAATAGATGCGGGCATACCTACCGAGGCGATCATGTCGTTTTTCATGATGTCGATGTCCATTTTTCAGCAATCGGAATATATGAAAGAGTCCAACGAGTATAAAATGGGCATATTAAAACTTTTCATGTACGGGGTAATCGGGAAGCCGCCGGGCCCCCAAGAGCCAATGTAAAACCAAAGTGAAATTTATACCGTCATTTCACGTGTAATTATATTGCGTTGCCGCAGCGTACGACAAACACCCTGCCGCCGTGAGCGCCCAACACACTACCGCCGCGTACGACAAACACCCTCTGGTTGCGTTGCACGCTCCGCGCCGACCCAACCGCAAGGTCGGTTCAGGTCTCAGAAGCCCTGCCCCTGGGCGCCTCCGGGGCGGCCGCGTCCCTCGCCGCGACCGGGGCGCTGCCAACATCGCCGCCAACGTCGCTGCCGTACGCGGCGGACTGGCTCAGCACCAGAAACGCGTTCGGGAGATAACGGCCCGTCTTCATGGGCGTCGATGGCTTCCCGACTATCTCGCCGTCGTACATCATGACTGACGAGCTGCCGCCGTCGCACAGCCCCGCGTTGACACAGCCGTATTGCAAAAATAAATCTGCCACATCGCCCGCCGTGATGCCCAGCGAGTGTCCCGGCTGCCGCCCGTCAAACGTAGCCATGAGGATCGTGCCGTCCTCGCGCTGGCCGATGCCGGTCCTGGGCTGCAGGCCCCACCCTCCGCTGCCCGATATCAGCTTCTTGCCATCGACGATGAGCGATGGCCCGTACTGGGCGAGATCGCGGATGTTGTGCGCCTCGAAGTCCTTGATGGTGCCGGCAAGCAACACGTTTTGGTCGTTGAAAGCGACGGAGGCATATGTCGACTTCGCCCCGTGGCCCCAGGCGTTGCCGTCCGCGACGCTCCAGCCGATGATGGTCCCGCCCCTCCCGTGGCCCTCCGGGTCGTCAAAGCCGTTGCCGTTCATGCCGGCAATGGCGTCATATTCGTCCAAATAGGATTTTATCAACTGGCCCTGCACATTCTTTTTGTTGGTGTTGCGCACGACGACGCGCGAGGGGTCGGACACAAACAGGATGCGCCCCGTGTAGCCGGTTTTACGGATCTCCACGATGTATATGTCTTCGGCCCTGTTGCTGATTATGACTGTGTTACCGAACTCGTCGACGTCCCCCACGGCGGGGAACGGCGGCAAGTCTTCCTCGGCGGCGTAGGCGCTATAGTCCGCCCCCCCGAGCGCGCCCCCGAAAAACATCATGTCCGGGACCTGATAGCCAGGCTGCCCGGCCTGGTTTTGGCCGGTTTGGTCAAAGAATGAAAACCCGGGCGATTCCCCGGAGTTGAGCGCATTCGCGCCTGTCCCGTCGGCGCCCGCGCCACCTCCGGCGCCTGCGCCCTGCCCGTTAGCGCCCTGGGCGCCCGCAGCGCCCGCGCCCGAACCCGCGCCGCCGCTGCCCGGCGCCGCAGAACCGGCGCCCCTCGAAGCGATGTCGGAATGCACGAGGCTGGGGTTGCTCAGCGTATCTTCGTCGGTGACAATCTGTTGGAACATCACGCGGTCGATAAGCCATCGCGGAAAAAACCTTGTGGCAAGCCAATGGTGCTCGGCTGTGGTCATCGCCGTTTCAATCCAAATGTCGCGCGCCTCGCCGATAATGGGCAGGTCTGTAAATATAATTATGAAATAAAGGGAGATGGTCAATGCGATCGCTATATTGACCCCCATAAGAACTTTTACAACAGAGCTACCGCGCGGGGCGTCCTCGGCTTCGGCTTCGTCCTCGTCATCGTATTCGCCTTCTTCAGTCTCGAAGTCCACATCGCCCGGTTCCGCGCCAAAATATATATCAACATTACTGTCTGTCTGTTGTTCCAAATAATCCCATTCTTCCTGCTTTTTAAGATTGGTCATCTCTCAATGCCTTTTCATTTTCATTAGTATATTCGCTTGCCCGCCTTTTGCCCGCCTTTTGCCTGCCTGCTGGCCGCCGGCAGCCGTCAGTTTTATAAATACTGCGTACAGCACATAGATTGTACCCTTATATGGCGATATTGTCAATTTTTCGGTTTTTTTATATAATTGAAACAAAAACAAAGGATTACAACATGTCTAAACTGAAGCCAGAACCCCTTTTAACCATAAAGCCATTTAGCGACGTCTATATTTCCACAGGCAATGGCAAGCTCAAGCCTGTGTTAAAAAAAGGCTTTGATGCGCTTGGCGGCATACAGAAATTCGTCAAGCCGGGCCAAAGCGTCCTGTTAAAGCCGAACCTCACGGCAGGCGCGGACCCGAGCACCGGCGGAACCACCGACGCCAGGTTCTGCGAAGCCGTAGCGGAGCTGATCATCGAGCACTGCAGTCCCGGCCAGTTGTATCTGGGCGAAAACACCGGCAGCGGCAACATGACGATGAACGCATATAAGCAATTTGGCTATGTAGAAATGTGCAAGCGCCACGGCATCGAACTGGTCGATTTCACCAACGCGGAGAGGGTCGACGTCGAGGTGCCGGGGGCGTTGTATGCGGACGTCATATCGATGCCGAAAGTCATAATGGACGTCGACGTTTTTATCACGCTTCCTATATTAAAAAATCATGACACCGTTTGCATCACTGCGGCAGTCAAAAACAGCTTTGGGTTGGTCGAGCAGGAGACGCGCACGCAGGCGCACAGGGACGACGCCATCGAACAGTACCTGGTCGACATCGGGTGCGCGCGCAGCCCCGACTTTTCTATAGTAGACGGGCGCATCGGCATGGAGGGCGTGGCCGGCGGCGCCTATTTTGACCGCCCGCGCTTCGCCAACCGCATCATCATGGGCGCAGACCCCGTTGCGGTCGACGTCGTATGCACGCATGTGATGGAGCAGAACCCGCGCGTGCGCTACCTGCAGTGGGCGGACGAGCGCGGCCTTGGCAATTGCAACCTCGATTACATCAATATACACGGCATGCCCCTCGAAGAAGCAAAGGTGGCGTTCATGTCGCCCGCCGGGCAATTTGAGGAGCAGTCGAGCGGGAAGCTCCGGCTGCACGACCTTGGCTCGTGCTCCCGCTGCCGCGCCGTCGCGCAGGGGACGCTGCACCGCTTCCACACCCCGGAGAGCATCATCGGGCGCGTGGACATTGTGTACGGCTCCGGCGAATGGGATGTGCCTGACGACCTATATGAAAACTGCATCCTGGTCGGCAACTGCATCAACAAAAAATACCGCGCGATGGGTACCTGGATCCCCGGCTGCCCCATGAGCCGGGACGACTATTTTAAGGCTCTCAACGACATGGATATAGTGTGCTCAAAATGCGAGCAGGCAGTCAACCGCTTCATGGCCAACCACACACCTGAAGAGCTGTCGTTCGTGCGTATCCTTTCGTCCAACAAGACGGTGTTCCAGGGCGCGTTCAACCGTTCGCAGTCCACCGATTTTCTGCTCGCCGTGGGCGACTGCCAGCAGCGGTACGCGGGCTACCATATACGTCGAGGCAGAGACGAGCTGATCCAAAGGGGCATAGCCGACAAGGTGGACGCCGGTTTCTTTGTCATGCAGATACCGGGGCACGAGCCGACGGTCGAGGCGCTCGAAGAAGCGTTTGCCGAGTTGAAAAAGCGCGAAACCCAGTGGAAGAATATGCAGCCCACGCTCACGCCAAAAGGCAATGGATAATGTTTAAAAATCGTACGAAAGGGCAATGTAGAATATTAGGGAATCGTACGTAAGGGCATTGCTTAATCATTGAGGAGATCGCGCGCATGGATAAGACGGCTTTATATAACATTTCGTATGGCCTGTTCGTTTTGGGCGCCCGCGACCGCGGGAAATATGGCGGAAGGTACGCTGGCTGCGTCGTCAACACCGTCCTCCAGGCGACAGCCAATCCCGTTACCATTACTGTCTGCGTAAACAAGGATAATTACACAAACGGCTGCATCAAATCGACGGGGGAGTTCACCGTTTCCATACTAAGCGAACGCGTCAGACAGGAGGTGTTCGGCGTGTTTGGCTTCCACAGCAGCCGCGACACAGATAAGTTTTCCGAGGTGGAACATGCCTTCACCTCTTCTGGGCTGCCTTATTTGACGGAAGGCGTCACCGG
>Ga0099364_10003639_pt1 | contig 23784 bp, 19 predicted proteins | sample TergutTh196P3_FD_73070 | JGI IMG/M metagenome (GOLD analysis project Ga0099364, IMG submission 73070) | Microcerotermes parvus P3 segment gut microbial communities from Pointe-Noire, Republic of the Congo - Th196 P3 | ecosystem: Host-associated > Arthropoda: Insects > Digestive system > Gut ...
AGGGCGCCAATGAGCTGAACGGCGCGCCCGTACACGCGTCCGACCTGCGGGCGGGCGCGGCGCTCGTGGTGGCCGCCTTAGCCGCCGGCGGCGCGACGCGCATAGGCGGCGTGCATTACATCGAGCGCGGCTATGAGAACATGGTCGAAAAGCTCCAATTGCTTGGCGCGGATATACACAGAGTCGAGGTTCAGGAGGCCGGCGACGCGTCGGCCGCCGCGAACGCCGTGATGGTAGTGAGCTGATGCCCGCGTTTGCCGTCACCCTGCGCAGCGGCTCGTCCGGCAACTGCGCGCTGGTATCCGACGGTACAAGCCATGTGCTTATCGACTGCGGGCTGTCACTGCGCGCGCTGACGCATGAACTGGCGGCCTTCGGGCTGACGCCGGGTATGCTGACCGCCATCCTGCTGACGCATGAGCACACCGACCACACGCGCCTGCTCACGGGCGCGGCGCGAGCGCCGCGAGTGCCCGTCCTTGCCAGCCGCGGCACGCTTGACGCCGCGCGGCTGCATGACAACGCGTCCGTGATCGAAACGGAGCGCCCGGTCTCGCTCGGCCGTATGCTGATAACGCGCTTCGACACGCCGCACGACGCCGCCGAGAGCTGCGGCTATGTAATTGAGCTGACGGGTTCGCGGGGCGGCGCGCGGGTCGGGGTCTGCACGGATCTGGGGAAAATAACCCAAGAGGTGGCCGGCGCGTTAGCCGGCTGCGAGTACATAATCCTCGAGAGCAACCACGACGTCGAGCTGCTGAACAGCGGCCCCTATCCCCTGTTCCTGCGCCGCAGGATACTGAGCGGCGTCGGGCATCTGAGCAACGACGACTGCGCCGGGGCGCTGCCGGGGTTAGCGGCGGCGGGCGCGCGCCGCGTGACGCTCGCGCACCTGTCCGAGCGGAACAACGACCCGTCGCTCGCGCTCGGCGCGGCGGCGTGGGCGGCCTTAAACGCCGGTCTCGAGCCGGGGCGCGATATCGGCATAGACGCCGCGCCGCGCTTCGGAGCGGGCGGGGCGTATATATTTTAGAAGCTTCAATCCAACATAATAGGAGGGCCTTGTTTATGACGTATATGGAGCAATACCGGAAGTGGCTGGAAAGCCCCGCGCTGTCGGAGTCCGAGCGCGCCGAGTTAGAGGGTATCGGCGAGGAGGAGATCCGCGAGCGCTTCTTCGCGCCGCTTGAGTTCGGCACGGGCGGCCTGCGCGGCGTGCTGGAAACCGGCCTGCGGCGCATGAACGCGCACACCGTGCGCTGGACTACACAGGCTTTTGCCAACCTTATCCTCGAGGAGGGCGGCGGCGCGGCGGCGCGCGGCGTGGCCATCGCCTATGACTGCCGCCATTACAGCGCCGAGTTTGCCAAAGAAACCGCGTCCGTGCTGGCGGCCAACGGCATAAACGTCAAGCTGTTCGACGACATACGCCCGACGCCTGAGCTGTCGTTCGCCGTGCGGGAATACGGCTGCGCGGCCGGCATTAACATCACGGCCTCTCACAACCCGAAGGAGTACAACGGCTACAAGGTGTATTGGAGCGATGGCGCGCAATTGCCGCCGCACCACGCCGAGAAGATTTCGGACGAGATGTCCGCGACCGACATATTCACGGGCGTTAAGACCATGCCGTTTGACGAGGCGCTGGCGGCGGGCCGCGTCGAGATGCTGGGCGAGGCCGCCGACAGGCGCTTTTTGGATCTCTGCCTGTGCCAGTCGGTCAGCCGCGACAGCGTTATGCCGCAGATCAGGGCGCTCAAGTTAGTATACACGCCCTTCCACGGCGCGGGCTACAAGCTCATACCGCGCGCCCTGCGCGAGCTGGGCTTTGAGAACGTGCTGTGCGTCGGGGAGCAGATGATACCCGACGGCGATTTCCCGACCGTCGCGTCGCCCAACCCGGAGGAGCCGGACGGCTTTAAGATAGCCGTCGAGCTTGCGCGCGCTAACGGCGCGAGCCTTATTATCGGCTCCGACCCCGACGCCGACCGCGTTGGCGTTATGGTGCGCGACCAGCACGGCGACGGCTATCAGGTGCTGTCCGGCAACCAGACCGGCGTTTTGCTGCTCGACTACCTCATACGCGCGCGCAAGGAAGCCGGAACCATGCCCAAGCATCCTGTGGCCATAAAATCCATTGTCAGCACCAATATGGCGAGCGCCGTGGCCGAGGCGCACGGCGTTAAGATGTACGAAACCTTCACCGGCTTTAAGTTCATGGCGGAGCTTCTCGGCAAGCTGCCCGGGAACGAGCGGTATCTGATGGCCTTTGAGGAGAGCTTCGGGTATCTGGCGGGCGACCACGCGCGCGACAAGGACGCGGTTACGGCCGCCATCCTGATCGCCGAGATGGCGGCCTGGCACGCCAAGCGCGGCGTGACCCTGCGCGGCGCGCTCGACGAGCTGTACGCGGTTTACGGGCATTATAAGGAAAAAACGCTTAATATCGTCATGCCCGGCGCGGACGGCCTTGAGAGAATGAACGAGCTGATGATGAAGTGGCGCGGCGACCCGCCGGCCTCGATGGGCGGCATAAACGTGATCGCGGTGCGCGACTACCTTGTGGGCGAGCGATACTGCTCCCGGGCGGGCGACATACGCAAGCTCGATATCAAGGGCAGCTCGGTGCTGTACTTCGAGCTTGAGGACGGCACGGTGTTCATAGTGCGCCCCAGCGGCACCGAGCCTAAGATGAAGATATACATACTGACCAAGGGCCGCACAAACGCCGAATGTGACTCAAAGATAGAGCATTACCAGACCTACGCCAGGATGATGGTGAGATAACAAGCGTGTTTTGCGGGCGGGCGGCGCTCTCACGCACGCGGCATAACGCGCTCGGCCGCCCGCAGCAGCGGCAGCGCGAACGCGCACAATACGCACCACAGCGCCGAATAGGGCAGGCTTACCTGCCCCATAAAGTGCGCCGGCAGCGCCGAATAGTCCCATACATTTAAGCCCAGCCACAGATTAAGCACACAGCCGGCCGCGAACTCGACGGCCGTTATCACCGCGCCGCCCAGCAGGCACCGTGCCGCGAACGGTATGCCGTCCGCGCGCGAGAGCGCGAGCAGCAGCATACAGCAGATGCCGCCCACGACGAACATGCTCGCGTGGCTGCGGCCGCGCCATAACAGCTCAAGCAGCACATAGCAGCCGCCCCCCAATATAAATACCGCCGGCATGACCGGCAGGCGTGACATAAACCGCACCATAATGACCTCGCTGTTTTTTTATACTGCTATTATGGACGGCGGCGCTCTTTGTTATGCCAAAAAAATCGCGGAAGTCCGGGAGATGCTCCCGAGCTTCCGCACTCACAAAATAGGAGGGGAAAAAGATGAAAACGTAACTGCTGCCTGCACTTTATAGTATAGCGCGGATATATTACGAAACAAAGCGGCGGTTATTAAGATTATATTAAATATCCGCTTGGATCGCGTAATATATTCAGCCGTCCGCCGCCGCCGCCTTTAGCTCTTGCATGGTAAAGGCCGGTATCAGCCTCAAGCCCTCGCGCGCCAGCGTCTCCGCGGCCTTTTCGCCGCGCAGTATCACGCACAGCACGGTGTCTATGACCGCGCCGAGCGCGCGCAGCTCCTTAACGCTCTCTATTATCTGGCCGCCCGTGGTCACTACGTCCTCGATTACGCACACGCGGCGGCCGCGCGCGTCGCCGCCCTCGGCGAGCTTGCGCGTGCCGTATTCCTTCGCGCGCTTGCGCACATACAGCGCCGGCAGACCGCTCTCCATCGCCAGCGCCGCCGCGACCGGAATCCCGCCCATCTCAAGCCCCGCGAGCAGCTCCGTGCCGCCGGGTATCAGCGGCCGCATGACCCGCGCCACAGCCCCCAGCAGCTCCGGGCGCGCCTCGAACAGGTACTTGTCAAAATATTCATTGGATATCTGCCCTGAGCGCAGCAGAAATTCGCCCGTGATATACGAGGTCTCGTAAATCGCGCGGGCGAGTTCTTTTTTGTCCATAACCCAACCGTCCTTTTTTTGAGTTTAAGAAACGAAGCTTCTTAATACTTCCTAAAATCCCGGAAGTTTCGCGCAAAGCGCGAAACTTCATGAGTTTAAGAAGCGCAGCTTCTTATACTCGGCATGATTCGCATTTGCCGTCGCAGCCCACTATGGGCACGGGGTCTATGCCCTTGCGCGTATAGTAGTCGGCGATGGCGGCCTTGACGGCCTCCTCGGCCAGCACCGAGCAGTGCATCTTGACCGGCGGCAGTCCCTCAAGGGCCTCGACCACCGCGCGGTTGGTGACGCCGAGGGCGTCGCTTATGGTCTTGCCCTTTATCAGCTCGGTCGCGATGGACGACGTGGCCACGGCCGCGCCGCACCCGAACGTCTTGAATTTCACGTCGGTTATTGTCTCGCCGCCGCCAACTCTTATGCTGATGCGCATTATGTCGCCGCATTTCGGGTTGCCCACCTGCCCAACGCCGTCCGGGTTCTCGATCTCCCCGACGTTGCGCGGGTTGTTGAAATGATCCATTACCTTATCCGTGTACATATACGACCTCCGCGATTTTTATTAAAGCTTTCAGCGGCGCTAATAAGCCGGCTTATTGTCCCTCCACAGCGGCGACATTTCGCGCCGCGACGCCACCGCGTCCGTGACTGCTTGTACCACATAGCGCGCCTGCTCCGGCGTGTTCTCAGGCCCGAACGACAGCCGCAGGCTGCCGTGCGCTATCTCGTGCGGCAGGCCGACGGCGAGCAGCACATGCGACGGCTCGAGCGAGCCGGACGAGCAGGCCGAGCCGGACGACGCGCATATGCCGCCGAAGTCGAGCGCCAGCACCATGCTCTCGCCCTCGACCGCCTCGAACACAAACGACACTATGCCGGGCAGCCGCTTTTCGGGATGCCCCGTCAGGCGCGCGAACGGTATGGCGCCCAGACCGGCCTTTACTATGCCCGCCGCCTCGGAGACGCGCGCCGTCTCCTCGGCCATATGCGTAACGGCTTGCTTCAGCGCGGCCGCCATGCCGGCTATGCCGGCCACGTTTTCGGTGCCCGACCGCAGGCCGCGCTCGTGGCCGCCCCCGTATATCAGCGGCGCGAGCCTGACGCCCTTTCTCAGATACAGCGCGCCGGCCCCCTTGGGGCCGCCGAACTTGTGCGCCGACACCGACAGCATGTCAACATTCATGGCGCGCGCGTCAAGCGGTATATGGCCGGCCGCCTGCACGGCGTCGGTGTGGAAGGGCACGCCGCGCTCCCGCGCTATGGCGCCCAGCTCGTCTATGGGCTGGATAACGCCTATCTCGTTGTTGGCCGTCATTATGGTCACAAGCGCGGTGTCCGGCCGTATGGCGTCCCGCAGGGCGTCCGGGGCCACTAACCCGTATTCATCGACGGGCAGATAGCTCACCTCCGCCGCGCCGCGCTTTTCGAGCGCCTGAAGCGTGTGCAGAACGGCGTGATGCTCAATGGCGGATGTCACCACATGGCGGCCCGTGCCCGCGCGCGCCTCAAGCGCGCCGCGTATGGCGAGGTTATCGGACTCCGTGCCGCTTCCGGTAAAGTATATCTCGGATTCCGAAGCGCCGAGCGCCCCGGCTATGTCCGCGCGCGCGGACTCGACGGCGCGCCGCGCCGCCGACGCGAGCGAGTATATGCTCGAAGGGTTGCCGTACCGCTCCGTGAGATACGGCATCATGGCGTCAAGCGCCTCGCGGCGCAGGGGGGACGTGGCGGCGTGGTCGGCGTATACCTTCATGCTTATCATCTCTTTTCCATGATATTATACCACCCTCGGCGCGGCTTGACAAATCAAAATGCTCCGCGCCCGGGACAGCGGCCGGCGTCATACGCCGAGGCGTCGGCGAATATACTTCATAAGACCATTTTAACGGGGAGATGTGGAATATGCAAAACGAGCGCTATCCGTTCAAGCTGCCGCCGCTGCCATACGCCCACGACGCGCTGGAGCCGTATATCGACGCCGAGACCATGCACTACCACCACGACAAGCACTTCAAAGCCTACATTGACAACCTGAACAAGGCCCTTGAGCCATACCCCGAAGCGCACGGCCTGACGCTGGCCGGGCTGCTCAGCCCGGGGCGGCTTGAGCAGCCCGGCTCGCCGCCGGAGGAGGCGCGCCGCGGCATATTGGACAACGCGGGCGGCGTGTATAACCACGACCTGTTCTTCAAGTGCCTCTCGCCGCGTCCCGACGCGCCGGGCGACCAGCTAACGGCGCTCATAAACAGCCAATACGGTTCGTTCGAGGCTTTCAAAAAGGCTTTCTCCGAGCTGGCCGCGAGCGTGTTCGGCTCCGGGTGGGCGTGTCTGGCGATAGACGGCGGCGGGCGGCTGAGCGCCGTCAAGTTAGCCAATCAGGATACCGTCGTGCCCGCCGGCATGTCTCCGGTCATGCTGTTCGACGTCTGGGAACACGCCTATTACCTCAAATACAAAAACCTGCGCGCCGACTACATAGACGCTATATGGAACGTGGCGTCCTTTCCCATGCTGAGAGCGCGTACTTAGCCGTCAGCCCCCGAGCGCTCCAAGCGCCTCCCGAAGCTGCGCGGCGGCCTGACGGCGGCGCTTGGCCGTGTCGCGCGTGCGCGCCGAAAACCAGCGGTACAGCGCCTCGCACAGCGTCAGGTCGCCCACATATACTCCCGAGGGGCTGGCGCCGGCGCTGTCGGCTATGAAGAAGGTGCCCGAGCCTTCCTTAACCGTAAGGCTGACCGCCGGGCAGTCGTCCTCAAACAGGATTTGAAGCAGCGGATACCGCTCGAGCAGCCACAGCAGATTTTCGAGACAGGCCGCCAGATCCGCGCCCGACAGCGTAACGTCGCGCGGCGCGAGCAGCTCTATGCCCGACAGCCGGCACGCGCCGTTTATCAGTATGGCGTCTATGACGCTGACCGGCAGCAGCACGCTCCATGGCTTTGTCTCAAGACGCCTGAACAGCGACTCGCGCCGCCGCGCCAGCAGGTCAAGGCGGCTGTCGATGCCGTCGGTCAATTGCTCCGCGAGCAGCTTATAAACTAACTTTTCGGGCAGCAAAACGGCGTCGAGCGTGTTGCGGACGGTGAACAGCGCGCCCGGCCCGTCCTCAAGCCTTATCAGCAGCTCGGCGGGGCGCAGGGGCGCGTCGCCGGGGCACGCCGTCGCTAACCGCAGTCCCATGCGCGCGTACGCCAGCCCCTCGAAGGTGGCGACGTCCGCGCGCCCCTGAAACAGCATGGAGTCACAGCCGTCGCGGCCGGACTCGCCGGACTCGAAGCCGCCGTAGTCATAGGATATGACGGCGGCCTGATTTTTCAATACGAAGATGGCCGGGCTGGGGCTTTCCTCGGACGACGCGTATGAGAAGAAGCGCCCCGTGGCATAGAGCGGCATGTATGTTGAGAGCAGAGGGCCGAGCGCGCTCCCGTGCTGTCCGGGATGCACCATATGCACCGAGTGGCCGGCCTGTATGGCGGCGCGCAGGGCGTTTGCGTACCGGGCGGCGAATTCGGCGTCCCCGTCTATCCAAGCTCCCGAAGCGGGCGGTATTATATAAAGGTCGCCGGGTACGCGGTTGGACAGCACTATGTGCATAAAGTTTATAACGGCCTGACGCAGGCCGCCGTGCCCCTTAAACAGCTCGTGGTTGGCCGCGGTGCCCTTGCGCACCTGCGCGTACAGGCTGACCGGGCCCGACGGCGCGCGCGCGTCGTCGCGGAACACGCCGGACAGGTGCGCGAATATGTCCGACACAAGCTCGGGCGACTCCGGGCCGAGGTCGATGTGCGCCGGCGGCGTCTGCCCCTGAAGCCATGCCTGAAGCGCGGAGCGTGTCTGCTCGCGAGTGCCGCACGATACGCCGAGCAGGCTTTCGAGCGCCTCGCGGTCGTATTTCAGCATCCCGATGCCCGACAGGAAGGCCGCGATCTCGTCCGGCGCGCGCGAGCCGGCCCTCGGCGACCGCTCGCCGCCGCGCCACCGCGAGACTAACGACGCGTCCACGCCTATGCCGCGCGCGAGCGTGACGTTGTTCAGGCGGTATATATTCATCAGCGTTGACAGGCGGTCGCGGAATTTCACGGCTCACACCTCACCATATTATACTGCGCGCTTGCCCGGAGTCCGGAACACGACGAACCTCGATATCAGGTAATTCAAAATGATTATAACGACGGTCAGCGCGGCCTTAACCGCTAAATCGTGGAATTTCAGCCATGTATGGAGCAGCTCAAATCCGCCTATCTCCAGCACCATAGTAAACGCGCGGCCGGCGGCGAACGACGCGAACTCCCGCGCGAGCCCGCCCGCGCCCGAAGCCCTGCTTTGGAATACCACAAGCTTGTTGGTGACATAGGCGAACAGCACGGCGCATACCACCGACACGGCGTTGGCCGTCGTGCCGCCCCAGCCGAGGGCGCGCGTCAAAAGCGTGTACAGCCCGAAATTCAGGGCCGTGGTCAGACCGCCGAATATTAAATATAAAACATAGTGGCGCAGCTTTGCCCGCTCCGCTCTCAGACGTTCCGCAAGACCTCTCAAGACCGCATCCCCCTCAGCATATCCTCGATCGACGCGCGCAGCGCGGCGTGGCCTTTAAGCTCCGGGTCGGCGTCGAGCAGCCCGAGCGCCGCGTCGCGCGCCTCGTACAGAAGCGCCGCCGGGCTTTCGGACGCCGCCGGAAGCTCGGCCATGCGCAGCGCGGGCAGACCGTGCTGGCGCGTCCCGAAAAACTCGCCCGGCCCCCTCAGCGCCAGATCCGCCTCGGCGATGGCGAAGCCGTCGGAGCTTTTTGTCAGCATCTCCAAGCGCTTTCGCGCAAGCTCGCCCGCGCCCGGCGCGGCCATCAAAACACAAAACGACTCGCGCCGCCCGCGCCCGACGCGCCCGCGCAGCTGGTGAAGCTGCGCCAGCCCGAAGCGGTCGGCGTTCTCCACCACCATCAGGCCCGCGTTCGGCACGTCCACGCCCACCTCGATGACCGTGGTGGCCACCAGCACAGGTATCTCGCCCGCGCGGAACCGCCCGATAACGTCCGCGCGCTCCTTTGCCTTCATGCGCCCGTGCGCCAGCCCGACCTCATGGCCGGGGAACAGCCCGGCTATCCGCTCGCGCACCGCGACGGCCTCCTTCAGCCCCTCGGAAACGCTGTTGCCCTCGTCGTCCACACGCTCTATCATGGGGCACACCACATATACCTGGCCGCCCTGCTCGGCCGTCTTTTTAATAAAGCCGTCTATGCGCGCGCGCATGTCCTCGCCCACAGCATAAGTCTTTACCGGCACTCGGCCCGGCGGCAGCTCGTCGATCAGCGACACGTCAAGCTCGCCGTAAAGCAGCATGGCCAGCGTGCGCGGTATGGGCGTGGCCGACATGAACAGCGTGTGCGGGGAATGTTCGCCCTTTTCGGCCAGCGCGGAGCGCTGGGCCACGCCGAAGCGGTGCTGCTCGTCGGTGATTATCAAGCCCAGATTCTCGAAGCTCACGCCCTCCGACAGCAGCGCGTGCGTGCCCACCACGAACCTCAGCCCGCCGCCGGCCAGCGCAAAGCGCAGCGCGTCCTTAGCCTTTGGGGACAGCTTGCCCGTCAGCAGCCCGCATGATACGCCCCAGCGCCGCATGAACGGCTCGAGGGTGGCGTGGTGCTGCGCGGCGAGCAGCTCCGTGGGCGCCATCAGCGCGGCCTGAAAGCCGCCGCGCGCGGCCATCAGAACGGCGGCGGCGGCCACTATGGTCTTGCCCGAGCCGACGTCGCCCTGTATAAGGCGGCTCATGAGACGCCCCGAATTCATGTCGTCCTCAAGCTCGGCAATCACGCGCCGCTGCGCGCCTGTCAGCTCATAGGGCAGGGCGGCCTCGAACTCGTCCCTCGGCAGGCGCCCCAGCGCGCGCCCGGGCTTCGCGGCGCGGCCGCGCTTCATCCAAGACAGTCCTAACGACAGCCGGAACAGCTCCTCAAACGCCAAGCGGCGGCGCGCCATATCTAAAGAGCGCGCGTCGTCGGGCGCGTGGATCTGGCGCAGGGCGAAGCCGATATGACACAGCGCGCGCGCCTGCCTGATCTCCGGCGGCAGCAGATCCGGCTCCGCGCCGGCCAGCGCGTCCACGGCCTGCCTCACGGCGGCGCGCACGGCATACTGCGGCAGTCCGCTCGTCAGCCGGTATACCGGCAGCAGAAGCCCGGTAACGCGCCCGGCGCTCCCGGCCGGCTCGAATACCGGGTTGACCATCTCACAGCGCGCGCCTTTGCGCTCGGGCTTGCCGAAAAACACATAGGTCTCGCCCTTTACCAGCGCCGTCTTGACATAGGGCGCGTTGAAAAAGGTCAGCTCAAGCCGCCCGGTCTCGTCCACGGCGTGCGTCTTGGTGAGCGTCATGCCCTGCCGCAGGCGCGTCTCGCGCGGGTCGGCGGCCGCCATCGCGGTCACGCACACGGCCGTGCCGGACACGAGGGCCGATATGGGCGAGGCCGCCGTGCGGTCTTGGTATCCGGCGGGGTAGTATCGCAGAAGGTCATATGACGAAAGCAGGCCAAGCCGCGCGAACGCCTTCGCTCGGGCCTGGCCTATGCCTTTCAGTTCGGATATCGGGTCTGTCAACTGAAAAACTCCTCGATGGCGTTTGCCAGACTGACGGCCATCCGGGTCTGTTCGCTGTTGGACGCCAGCCGTGAAAAGTCGCCCGCGTTGCACATAAAGCCGGTCTCCACGAGGGCCGACGGCGTCCATGTGGGGCGCAGCACATACAGGTTGGCCTCCTTGGAAGCGCGGTTGCCGTAGCCCAGCTCGCCTATGACTGTGTTGCGGACGATATCGGACAGCGGCTTGCCGACGGCGTTGCGGTAGAAGGTCTCAAGGCCGCGTATGTTGGTGGAGTCGGTCGATTCGGCGACGCTGTTGGCGTGTATGGACAGGAACATGTCCGGCTTCAGCGCGCGGGAGGCCGCTACGCGCGCTTCGAGCGTCACGTCTACGTCGCCGCCGCGCGTCATCGAAACGGTCGCGCCGCGCGCCTCAAGCTCGGCCTTGAGCTTGAGGGCCGTATAATAGTTCAGGTGCTTTTCGGCGAGCGCCGCGCCCAGCGGCCCCAGCGCTCCCAGCGTTCCCGGCCCTGTGCCGCCGTGCCCCGCGTCGAGCAGTATATGCAGTCCGAGGAGCGGCTTGGAGCCGGCGGCCCTCACCGGATGGCGCTTGAGGTTGAGGGTCAGCCTGCCGGCCTCGGCGCTCATGTAATAGCCGTCTAACCGCCCGCCCTCGGGCAGCGTCAGCCTGTAGGTTGCCGTGCCGTCCCGGTTGGAGACGCCTATGCTCTCGAAAATACTTCCGGCGGGCAGCCCGATATTGTTGGGCGCGCCGGAGAGGTTGGTCAGCTTAAAGGTCAGCGTCTTTCCGTCAAACGCCAGCTCGGTATAGGTCGGCGTGCCGAGCGTCATGACCATGCGGTCGTATTTGTCGCCGGTCAGGTATTCTATCCTGCTCAGCCCGGCCGTCAGCGGGGCCTGCTCGGAGGTCAGCGTGACGTCGGGCGCCTGAAGCCAGCCGCCCGAACGCAGGCGCACCCAAGCGCCGTTGCCTGTAACGGCCGTAACGTAATCCTTCTGCCCTCTGGCAAGCTCGTTTTTCGGCCCCCCGGTGGTGGAGCTGCCCGAGTAGACAAAGGCGAAGTCGGACTTGACCGTGGCGTAATACGGCGCCTTGTCGGTCACTGAGATTATGGCGCCGCCCGCCGCGCGGCTCGACGACGCCCCGTTGTATGTCATGGTATATGACGGCGTGCCTATGGTAATCAGCTTGCCCGTCTCGTTTGAGAGGGGCAGCTTATAGGCGTGCGTGTAGACCGTGGAATATATGCCGCCGCCCGCCGGCGCGTTCCTCGAGCCGGGCGTCATGGTATAGGCGGCGCCGCCCACTGTCACCCTGACCGTCGCGCCTATGGGCGCGGTGCAGGAGAGCGTTACGGTCTCTCCCGGCTGGCGGTATTCGTTGGCGCTCTTGGGGAACACGGAATCGGCCGGTATCTCGGCGCGCGCCATTTTAGAAGGCCCCGGCGCGGTGGCCGCCGTATATGTTATGGTGGTCGTAACGTTCTTCTGGCCGGTCTGCGTAAAGGTTATGGCGTTCGCGCCCTTGGACAGCGAGGCCATAACGCCGAAGAAGCCGTCGGGCGAGCGGTTCTCGTCGGGCACGGGCTTGCCGTTCATCAGCAATGGCCGCGACGGGTCGCAGGTGCCGAGGATATAATAGGCCGCCGAGCCTGTGGTCGTGCCGGCTCCGGTCGGACGCCCCACGGCGAGAGTCTTTGTGTTGGGCACGGGCATAACAGTCTTGGGGTCGGGTTCGGCCGGCTTGTCTGAGACCGGCTTCGAGGCGGCGAACACCTTGCTCACGGTGTCGCGCAGCGCCTGATTTGTGGTCAGGAAGTTATAGCGGAAATGTATCACGCCCGAAACCTGGGAATACCGTTCGTTCAGCGCGGCCTGACGCGCGATCTCCTCCGCGCCGTACCAAGCGTCGCCGGGCGACCCGTCCTGGCCGGCGCGGTATATGGCCGTGCCGATATAGAGCTTGACCGAGGTGCCGCTCACAACGTCGGCCCACCAAGGCAGCAGCAGCGCGTAGTCGGCCGCCGAGAACCCGATATGCCAATAGATCTGCGGCGCGATATAGTCGAGCCAGCCGCTCTTGACCCACTTGCGCGTATCGGCGAACTGGCTGTAGTAGGATTCGTTGCCGCGCGTGTCGCTGCCAAGCTGGGACGACGACTTGTTGGCCCATATGCCTATGGGCGACACGCCGAACACGACGTTCTTTTTGGCCGCCTTAACGGCCTCATAGGTGTCGCGTATCAGCTCGTTCACGTTGTCGCGCCGCCAGTCGGCCTTCGAGGAGTAGCCCGCGCCGTATCTGCGGAAGGAGGCGTCGTCCTTAAAGTCGTCGCCCGGATAGAAGTAGTCGTCGAACTGTATGCCGTCAACGTCGTAGTTTTTCAGGATTTCGGTCACGCCGTCGATGACAAGCCTGCGCACCTCCGGCAGCCCGGGGTCGAAATAGAGCTTGCCGTCCCTGTACGCCACCGTCCACTCCGGGTTCCGGCGCGCCGGGTTGGCGTACGCGAGCTTGGTAACGTCGTGCTGCGGCGCGGACGTGCTGCCCATGGTTATGCGCAGCGGGTTTATCCAGGCGTGCAGCTGCATACCGCGCGCGTGGGTCTGCTCCACCCAATACTTGAGCGGGTCGAAGCCCTCGGGGGGCGCGACGCCCTGATTGCCCGTCAGATACGCCGACCACGGGAAAAGCGAGGACTTGTAAAACGCGTCGGACGACGGCCTTACCTGCAAAACAATGGCGTTGTAGCCCAAGGCGGCCGCGCCGGCGATGATATCGTCGGCCTCCTTCTTGAGGGCGGACACGCCGATACCGCCCTTCGACGGGTAGTCGAGGTTGATTACCGTGGCCACCCAGACGCCGCGGAACTCCTCCTCCCCGGCCGCCGCCGCGTGTACGGCCGCCGGAACGACCGCCGGAACGGTGTCCGGGGCCAGCGACGGGATTGGGGCTACCCCCGACAGCAGCACAAAAACGGCGAACAGCGCCGCGGCGTGCAGAAGCCGCTTGCGCGGCAACTGCCGTAACCGCTTATGCGGCACTTGCCTGCGCGGTCTCTTTGCGCCGGAAGGGCTGGGGCCGCCGCGCGGGCGGTTAAACAGCGGCTCGGATTCATATGTCCTGCGTCTCACCATATGCTCCTTTCGGTAAACGGCCGTCATACTTTCTTATCATACTCTTATATAATACATCATGCGTCATAAAAAGGCAATGCCGTTTTGCGCGCGCGTTCAAATATAGGCTTGCGGCCGCGCCTTAGTTTCTGATATCATTGTTATGCTAAAATATTTATCCGGAGGTTTATTTATGAAAGTTCTTCTGGTAAACGGCAGCCCGAGGGCGGAGGGCTGCACATATACCGCTCTGAGCGAGGTCGCCGCCGCGCTGAGGGCCGAGGGCGCGTCGGCCGAGATTTTCCATATCGGCGGCAAGCCCATACAGGGCTGTACCGGCTGCGGAAGCTGCCACAAGACCGGCAAATGCGTCTTTGGCGGCGACGCGGTGGAGGCCGCGCTCGAGGCGGCGCGCGGCTGCGACGGCTTTGTGTTCGGCTCGCCTGTATACTACGCGGCGGCCTCGGGACAGCTGACGGCCTTTATGAACCGCCTGTTTTTCAGCTCCGGCGGGCTTTTCGCGCACAAGCCGGGCGCGGCCGTTGTGAGCTGCCGCCGCGCCGGCTCGACGGCGGCCCTCGATCAGCTCAACAAGTATATGCTCATCTCGCAGATGCTGCTGGTCGGCTCGCAATACTGGCCGATGGTGCATGGCAACAGCCCGGACGAGGTGAGGCGCGACCTTGAGGGTATGCAGACCATGCGCGTTCTGGGCCGCAACATGGCTTGGGCCATTAAGTCCATACAGGCGGCCGGTATCGCGCCGCCCGCGCCTGAGCCGCGCGAGCGCACCAATTTCATCAGGTAATGCTGAAAAAGGCCGCTCTTTTTGTGCTGACGGCGGCCGTGGCCGCGTTCGCGCCCTTAGGCGGCGCGGACGCCCCGCGTCCGGGGCAGCTTCGCGACTACCCCGGGGACTACGGCGCCATGATAGCCATATGCTCGGACATCGACGGCTCGACGCCGGCCGAATTCGAGAAAGCCCACCGCTTCCTCAACACTCTGGAGCCTACCGAAAACGGGCCGGGCCTTGGGCTTGACGTGGCCGACAGCTTTTGGATGTTCAATTTCAGCGATATCGGGGCGGTCAGCGACCATCTAAGCGGCGGCGACAACGAGGTGATGTCGTATTTCTGGCAGGACGGCGTTGTGAAGCACGCCGCGGCCATTACTAAGTATTACCATTGCGGCTGGATAGATACCATACACTCCTACGGCGACTTTTCGATGGCCGACCCAACCCGGACGCCGTTCACCGCCGAGCTGGCGCGAAGGTCGCTCGACGCCATGCGCGAGGCCGGTATCAGCCCCTCGGTCTGGACAAACCACGGCAATAAGTCAAACGCGCAGAATATCCGCGGCTCGCGACGCTCCGCGCTCGCCTACCAAAAGGGCGGCGACCCGTCGTCAGAGTATTACCACGCGGACGCGGCCCTCGCGGCGGGCATAAGGTTCATATGGTTCTCAGATCCCGGCGGGCGGTTCGGAAGCAAGACGCCGCTCTACGCCGTAACGCTTGAGGACGGCGCGCGCGTGTGGGGCTTCCGCCGCTATACAGGCTCAAGCACGCCGCTCGGCCATAAATATAGCTGGAGCGTCTACAATCTGCACAAACAGCTTTCGCGCGCAAGGCTCGACGGGTTAGTGAGCGCGCGGCGCGCGGTGGTCGTCGCGCAGCATCTCGGCGGCGGCGCCGACCCGTGGCCCTTCCCGGCGGAGGCCATGGACGCCCTGCGCCTGCTGGCCGACTACCAGCGGCGCGGCCTGATACTCGTCGCGAGGACATCGCGGCTGCTGGAGTACATCCGCGTAAGGGATTATTTGGAATACACCTATTCAAGCGAGTCCGGCTCTGAGATAATCGACGTCATATCGGTAAACGACCCCGTGATAGGCGCGTCCGCGCCGCAGGCCGAACAGCTCCGGGGCATAACGTTTTACGCCCAAAGCCCCGCCCGCGCCGCCGTGAGAATCAACGGCGCGGACGTGCCCGAGCGCTTACTGCAAAGGGGCGCGGATACGGTCGGGTTCAAATGGCACGACCCGGATTACACCGACTACACCAAACCGGGCTGAGCGCGGACGGCGAATATCAACACGCCCCGTAGGGGCGCGCATTGCGCGTCCGCGTTTTATTTTACCGCTAATTAAACCTATTCATGGCCTCGTCCGCGCCGGCGGACAGCAGGATCTCCACCGCGTCGCACGCTCGTGACGCGGCGTCGCTTATCAGTACGCGCTCGGACTCGGTGAACCCCGACAGCACCCAATCCTTCATGTCATACCCGCTCTCAGGCGGCGCGCCGACGCCTATTTTCACGCGCGGCACGGCGTCGGAGCGCAGCTGGCAAATAATATCCCTCATGCCGTTGTGCCCGCCGTCGCTGCCGCGCGCGCGCACGCGCACCTTGCCGGCGGGCAGCGCCGCGTCGTCGAATATTATCACGGCGCGTTCGGGCGGAAGCTTATAAAAATCCAAGCACTCGCGCACCGCGCGCCCGGACAGGTTCATAAATGTCTGCGGCTTGAGCAGCGCGACGCGTTTGCCCGCGATACTGCCCAAGCCGTATAAAGACTGGAATTTTAACCTCTTGACGGGTATGCCGAACCGCGCCGCCAGCACGTCGCCCGCCGCGAAGCCCGCGTTATGGCGCGAGCCGTCATATTTGCGTCCCGGATTGCCAAGCCCGGCCACGACGTATTCGACCGCCCCGCCCGCGTTTGACGAAACGCCTGTATCTGACATAACGTCCGCGTTCGCGCGGGCGTTTGCTTTTTTCCAAGGCAGCCTCACTTATCTGAACAGGTCTGAGATGGATATCTCATAGTAAGTACGCTCGATGGCCTCCGCGAACACCGGCGCGACGGGCAGCGTCGTGAGCATGGGCAGCTCCGCGCGCACGGGGATGGTGTCAAGCACCACAAGCTCACTTATAACGCTCTCCGTCAGCCGCTTGACGGCCGGCCCCGACATAACGGCGTGTGAGGCGCAAGCGAACACCTCGGTCGCGCCGCCGATCTCCATCAGCGCGGCGGCGGCGTTGCACATGCTGCCCGCCGTGTCCACCATGTCGTCAAACAGTATAACGCGCTTGCCCTTAACGTCGCCTATGATATTCATGACCTCGCTTTTGTTGGCCTGTTCGCGGCGCTTATCGACGATGGCAAGCGGCATCGACATCTTGCCCGCGAACGCCCGCGCGCGCGACACCGAGCCGACGTCGGGCGACGCCACCACCATATCAAAGCGCTCCTCGCCCAATTTGTCCATATAATAGCGGACGAATATGGGCGAGCCGACCAGATTGTCCACCGGAAGGTCAAAAAACCCCTGAAGCTGCGGGCAGTGCAAGTCCATTGTCAGAACTCTGTTCGCGCCCGCCGCGCTGATCAGGTTGGCCACAAGCTTGCCTGAGATGGGGTCGCGCGGCTTGGTCTTTCTGTCCTGCCGCGCGTAGCCGAAATAGGGCACCACAACCGTTATGCGGCCGGCCGACGCGCGCTTGCAGGCGTCTGTCATGATCAGCAGCTCCATAAGGTTGTTGTTGACCGGCATACATGTAGAGTTGACCAAAAACACGTCCGCGCCGCGCACGGTCTCAAAAATAGAACAGGATATCTCGCCGTCCTGAAACACGGATATTTCCGCCTCGCCGAGCTTCAGCCCCAAACAGTCGCATATACCCTGCGCGAGCGCCGGGTTGGCGTTGCCTGTGAATACCTTGATGTTCTTGCTGTGAGGAATCATGATAACGACCATCCTTTCCGAGCGCCGGGGCAGTTACCAGTTTTTCTCCCTGCCGAGCGCCCAGCCCTCTTTCACAGCCTGACGTCCGCGCGCGATACCGAGCGCGTGCGGCGGCACGTCGCCGGTTATGACCGATCCCGCCGCCACAACCGCGCCCTCGCCGACCTTAACCGGCGCTACCAACACGGAGTTGCTGCCCAGAAACGCGTCGTCCCCGACGGTGGTTTTATTCTTCTCACGGCCGTCGAAGTTGGCCGTTATCACGCCGCACCCGACGTTGACATGCCGTCCCACGTCCGCGTCGCCGACATACGAAAGGTGCGGTATATTGGTGCGCGGGCCTACCCGCGTGTTTTTCAGCTCCACAAAGCTTCCGACGCGCGAACCCTCGCCCAAGTGGCAGCCCGGCCTTATATAGGCGTAAGGCCCGACAGTGACGCCGCGCTCCAGCGTCGAGCCGAAAAGCTGCGACGCGTTTATGACGCAGCTTTGGCCGACGTTACAGCCGTCTATCACCGAGCCGTGTTCTATCCGGCTGCCCGCGCCCACAACCGTGCCGTTTCTGAGCGCGACGCCCGCGCCTATGAACACTCCGCGCGCGACGCTGACGCCGTCGTCGATAACCGCCGAAAACGGCGCCTCAAACACCACGCCGTTTTCCATAAGGCGCTCCACGGCGGCCGCGCGCGCCGCCTCGCGGGCCTCCGCCGTCATGACATGCCGCCCCTCCAAGCGAAAGCCCCCCCTTTATATCTTGCCGCCCCGGTATTCCGCGCCCGGGCGGCGGTATAACATCCCAATATCATTATACAGCTTTCCGGGTTTTTTGTCACTGGTGACTTTACCGCATTTTTACATGATTTGCGGGGCCGTTTTTATATTTTTATACAAAAGCGCGCGGAATATTTTGCCGCCGCGCCTGAAACACTACTCATAAACGCCCGGACACGCCATAAAATATATAAACCGGCGGACGCCGGGATTTTGAGAGAGGTGCCCGCCCGATGCACGAACGCGAACGCGCGCGTCTCACACTCGCGCTTGCGGCGCTGTTTGCCGTGAATATCCTTCTGATACTCGTAATGTCGCCCATGCCCGCCGCCAAAGCCGAGACATACCGCCAGGGCTCGGCCGGCGACGCCGTGCGCCAGATACAGACCAAGCTCAAAAACTGGGGCTACTACGGCGGCGTGGTGGACGGCATATACGGGCCCAAAACCGAACAGGCCGTCCGCGAATTCCAAAGCCGCAACGGGTTGGTGTCCGACGGCGTGTGCGGCATCCGCACACAGCAGGCCATGGGCGTGTTCATGTCGTCCGCCGGCGCCCACGCGCTGGCGCGCGGCTTTGAGCTTGACCTGCTCGCGCGCCTTATATCCGCCGAGGCCGGCGGCCAGCCCTATGCCGCGCAGGTCGCCGTCGGCGCGGCCGCGCTCAACCGCTTGAGGCATCCCTGCTTCCCCGACGGGTTAGCCTCCGTGGTCTACCAGCCGGGCGCGTTTGGCGGCGTGTCGGGCGGCGGCATGGACAAGCCTCCCGGCAGGACGGCCCTGCGCGCCGCGCGCGACGCCATGAACGGCGCCGACCCGAGCCGCGGCGCGGTCTACTTCAGCCCGAAAACCTCCGAGCCTCTGAGCCGCGGCGTGCCGGGCGCTTATACGTCACACACGCGCGCGAGGACGACCACCGCCGTCATCGGGGGCATGAGCTTTTCGAGATAATGGAAAATGTTTCACGTGAAACAACGCGTCTCCCAAATGTTGCGGCGTTTGTCCGCGCGCGGCGTTTGCGCCGCGTTTTTTATTTGAAAAGTTATTGCCCGGTTGCTATATATTGTGGTTTGCGTGTCTGAGAGCTACAAGGCTTTGTTTTCATCGCGGCTTGGCGGCCTTCCAATACGGCGTTTTATCTAAAGCCGCGCCCGAAATCTTCGATAAAACCTATGAGATGATACCGACATTTTACCGGAGGTTCCATTGATGAAAACAGGAACACGTTTATTTACTATAATAACAGCCGTCCTTCTGACCGCCGCCGCCGCGCCCCTGCCGGCCCAAGCGCCCGGCTCCGCGCTGGCGGCTTGGTATGACTCCTACGACCCGCGCTATGAGGGCGGCGCGCTGACCGGCATACGCGATCAGGGCGCCGACGACGTGAGCTACGCGTTCGCGACGGCGGCCGCCGCCGAGATCGCGCTTATCCGCGCGGGGATAGCCGGCCCGGACATCGACCTGTCCGAGCAGCATATACGCTTCGCCATGTCCAAGTCGGGCGGCAACAATCTCGGCTTCACCTCGGCGCAAGGCGCGGCGCTGACCTCGAGCGCCTCGTCCGACCCGCGCGCGTCCATAGCGGCCTACCTCACGCGCGGCAGGCTCGGCGGCTTGGTCGCGGAAGCGTATGACCCCTACAAGGCCGGCGACCAGTCGCGCGCCCAGTCGGTGACTGCCGACAAGATCAGCTCCTACCGCGTGGGCGACGTGGTATACATACCCGACATGCCCGCCGCCACCCCGAACGACACCCAAAGCTACTACCGCGAAAAGCATATAAACGACCTCAAAGCGGCCATCACGCGCTACGGCGCCGTGACCGGCTGGATATACGGCCCAAAGACCACCTCCAAGGCGGGCGCCGCCGGCGAATACTGGAACGGCAAATCCATGATGTCATACGGGCACCTGAAGGCCGGCGAGCTGACCCAGACGCCGGGCAACTGGTGCGTGACCGCCGTCGGGTGGGACGACGGCTACATATTCACCGAATATGAGGAAGAGGACGACAAGGGCGTCAATAACCTGAAAAACAAGCCTTCACAGCCCGGCGCTTTTATCATCAAGAACTCGTGGGGCGCCGAAACGGGCGACGCGGGGTACTTCTACCTGTCTTATATGGACTCGCTGCTGCTCCGAAACGCGTTCGCGCTCGGCGGCGTGAAGCTGGCCGGCGACAACTCCTCCCCCGCCGACAAGATCTACGAACACGACCCGCTCGGCCCGACGGGCCGCACGGTAAGCTCCGGCGCTTGGATGGCCAACGTTTTCCCGGTCGAGAAGGACGGCCAGCACGCCAACGCGGTATCGTTCGCCGCGGCCGACGCGGGCACGCAGTATGATATATATATCATGCGCTACGCCTCGGGCACCAGCCTTCCGGGCGAGGGCGGCCCCGCCGCCACGCTGACCGGCCTGATGGAAAACGGCGAGCGCGTCGCGTCGGGCACTGTAGAGCTGCCGGGCTACTACACGGTGGACATAGACCGCGTGTGGCTTGGAGACAAGGGCGACACGGTGTTTGTGGCCGTATACTACTCGGGATGCTCCAACATCCCGTTCCAGAGCGCGGCCTCCGGCCTGACGGCCGCCGGCCAGAGCTTCCGTTCGTCGTCGGCCGGCGCCGAGTCTTGGGTCGATATCTCGGCCAACGGCCAAAACGCCTGCGTCAAACTGATAGCCGACGAGCTGAGCCTTCCGCGTCCCGGCGCCATATCGCTGTCGCCCCCGCGCGACATTCAGGTAATACGCGTGGGCGAGACCGTAAACTGGAGCTATGACCTGACGGTCGCCGGCGGCCCGGCCTCCGGCGCCGACACCTCGGTGGTCTGGGCGAGCGGCGACACGTCGGTTGCCAGAGTGGACGCGGCCGGCAACGTCACGGGCGTCGGCGGCGGCTCCTGCGTCATATCCGTTATGACGCGCTCGGGACGCCGCGAGGATTCGCGCGAGGTCTATGTGCCGCCCGTGGCCGTGACCGCGCTGAAGCTCAACCGCTCCGAGATAAAGGTAAAAACCAACCAAACCGCGCAGCTTACCGCCGCCGTAACGCCCTCAAACGCGACCGACAAGACCCTTGAATGGTCGAGCAGCGACGAGAGCGTCGCCACAGTTACGTCGCTCGGTCAGGTGACGGGCGTCGGGCCGGGCAGCGCGGTCATAACGGCCGCGAGCGTATCCGACCCGTATATATACGCGTCGTGCGACGTCGAGGTCTCAAAGGATTACGTTTCGTCCATAACGCTGTCGCGCCGCACGTTAGCCACAGCCGTCGGCTCCATAACGCCGATCGGCATAAAGACCGGGCCGGCCACGGCCTATGACACCGCGCTCGAATGGGAGCTTGTGAGCGGAAACCCGGACGTTGTGGAAATAGACCATGAAAAGGGCACGGTTACAGGCCGTATGCCCGGCAAGGCCGAGTTCCGTATATCGCCCGCCGATATAAACCCCGACGCCAAGAAAACCCCGTCCGCCACACTGACCGTGACGGTCTCCCCTCTGGCCGACAGCTATGTGAACGTGGGCAAGACCATAACGCTGACCAGCGCGCTGACAGGCGTTAAGGCCGACGACATAGAGTGGGAGATAACGGGCGGCGACGATACCGATTTAACGCCCAATAAGAACAAAGCGAAGCTCTACGGCAGGCGCAGCGGTGAGTTCCGCGTCACGTCGTATGATAAAAACGACCCCGACAACAAGCATGTCGTCAGCGTATTCGTAAAGACGCCGGCCAAGAAGGTCGCCGTCAGGATGGAGAGCGACGAGTCCAACAAGCCCGCGCGCCGCAAGGAGCTGACCTTAGATCAGGACGGCTCAAACCCGTCGTCGGTCAGCCTCGCCTACACCATCGGGCCGGACGACGCGTCGTATAAGGATGTGACCTGGGTCTCCTCAAAGCCCCATGTCGCGACGGTGGACGAAAACGGCGTCGTGACCGCCGTCGGGCCGGGCACGGCCGTTATAACCTGCAAAGCGATTGCCGATACGGCCAAGGCCACCTTCGGCGTTACCGTGAAATACAATCCGACGGCCATAGAGCTGAACCGCACCGAGACACAGCGGATAGCCGTGGGCAAGAAGTTCAGCCTGCGCGCGGCGGTCGAACGCACGCGCAACGTGTCGAGAACCGTAACCTGGAGCAGCAGCGACGAAAGCGTCGCCAAGGTCAGCAGAACAGGACAAGTAACCGTAGTGGGCGCGGGCGCCGCGACCATAACGGCGGCGGCGGCGGGCGGCGTGTCCGCGTCGGTCGCGGTGGAGGGCATGGTGCCTGTAAAACGCGTAGTGACCGGCGCTTCGACGGTCACGCTAAAGCCGGGCGAGACGTATATCCTTGGGGCCTACGCCATGCCGGCCGACGCGAGCTATAAGGAGCTGACCTACGCGTCGTCAAAGAGCGGCGTCGTGACCGTGGATGAAAACGGCGTCGTGACCGCCGTCGGCAAAGGCTCCTCGACCGTCACCATAAAGGCCGCCGTCGGTTCGGCCAAAAAGTCTGTAACCTTCCGGGTGAAAGCGTAGTCTCAGACATTTGGGGGCCGCCATGTAGGGACGCACATTGTGCGTCCGCGTTCCCCTGTCCACGCATCGCATTGTGGCAAAATGAACCACGGACGCGCAATGCGCGCCCCTACGCCCGGTTACACGCAAACCCTGTAGGGACGCACAGTGTGCGTCCGCGTTTCCCCCTGCGTCCGCGTTTACCCATGCCCCACGCGTCCCACACACACCAATTTTTCTGCGGGACTGTTGACAGGGTTATATTATAATGATATCATATTGATATCTAAAGCGCGCCGGCTTGCGGCCGGGCGCGGAAAGGAGAGGCCCCTCCGTGGAAATACTTGCCGATTACCTGATTTTCATACTCCCGCTGGCCCTGATACAGCTCGGCCTTATGGTCGGCGCGCTGGTGCATATCCTCACGCATAACACATACCGTACGGGCAACCGCGCGGCCTGGCTTATTGTCTGCCTGTTTATTTCGGTAATAGGCCCCATAATCTATTTCTGCTTCGGGCGCGGGCAGGAATAGCTGCCCCGCCCTGAAAGGATGACGGCATATGGATATTCTCCGTATTGAGAACGTTTATAAAAGCTTCGGCGCGGCGCGCGTCATCGACGGCATATCGCTCAATGTGCCGGAAGGCTCGGTATTCGGCTTCATCGGCGCGCACGGCGCCGGGAAGACCACCACCATGAAAATGGCGCTCGGGCTGCTAAAGCCCGACGGCGGTCATATCTATGTCCTCGACGAAAAGGTGCGGTTCGGCATGACGCCCACCAACCGCCATGTGGGATACCTGCCCGACGTGCCGGCCTTCTATGGGTACATGCGCCCCGTGGAGTACCTGCGCTTCTGCGGCGAGGCGGCCGGACTGCCCGCCTCCGAGATTAAGAGCCGCGCGGACGGCCTGCTTGAGCTTGTGGGCCTCGGCGGCGCGGACAAGAAAATCAGCGGCTTCTCGCGCGGCATGAAACAGCGGTTAGGCGTCGCCCAGGCGCTGATAAACCGCCCGCGGCTGCTGATCTGCGACGAGCCGACGTCCGCCCTCGACCCC
>Ga0099364_10003640_pt1 | contig 23783 bp, 24 predicted proteins | sample TergutTh196P3_FD_73070 | JGI IMG/M metagenome (GOLD analysis project Ga0099364, IMG submission 73070) | Microcerotermes parvus P3 segment gut microbial communities from Pointe-Noire, Republic of the Congo - Th196 P3 | ecosystem: Host-associated > Arthropoda: Insects > Digestive system > Gut ...
ATATTCTTATCGCCGGTTTTGGCTGCGGTCTCCTCCTGCTGCGGTTTCTCTCTGGCATCGCCGGAACCCTCCATGCGCATTAAGCTAAACATACAATGGTATATTACCACATGACAGGAGCAAATCACCCGCCAAAACGACGAAAAAGGCCGTTCCGGATTAGAAAAAAGCGTTGCGGTTACCCGGTAAAGATGATAGTATTACTAATGCCCTTTAACGCTATATGGCTTGTTGTTAAGTTTTTTTAACTTTTGCAAGCTGTCGTGGGCCAAATTTTTAAGGAGGTATAGCTTTGTGAAAAGGAAGATTGTAAGCATCCTCGCGCTGTTTCTTGTCGCCGTTATGGTATTCTCCGCGCAAACGCCGAGCGCGGCCGCAAGTGACGTGACTCTCCGTTTCGCGATGTGGGACGAAGTGCAGGCGGCCGTCTACCGTGATATTCTTGACCTGTTCACCGTCGAAACCGGGATAGCGGTCGAAATCGAACTCACCCCCTGGGCGCAATACTGGGTGCGTTTGGATGCAGCCGCCGGCGCCGGCGATCTGCCCGACGTGTTCTGGATGAATACCTTTATGCCCCGTTACGCTGCGGCGGGCGTTCTGCGTCCACTGACCGACCTCATTGCGAGAGACGGCGTGGACATGACGCAATGGACGCCGGGGGTCGTAGAACTCTACACGCGCAACGGCGAGATTTGGGGATTGCCGGTGGGACATGACGTCGTAAACGTCTACTACAACCGTGAAATCTTCGAAACTTACGGCGTTGAAACGCCGAAGGCGGGTTGGACCTGGCAGGACATGAAGGCGATCGGAGAAGAGCTGCGCGACGCGATCGCGGCAGCCGGAGGCAGGGAGTACGCGTTGGTGATGGAGCTTGACCCGCAGCCTTCACACTTTAACTTCATCGTGCAAAACGGCGGCGTTATCCTCGATCCCGTGACGTACCGGCCCGGCTTTGACATGCCGCAGACGGTTCAGGCCTATCAGGACGTGATAGACCTTATGGAATCGGGAGTCATGCCCTCTTTCGCGGTTTTGTCCGACACGATCGGCATCGATATATTCAGCGCGCAGAGAGCCGCTATGATTTATGCCGGTTCCTGGAGGGCATCCGTCATCAACAGTTTGTCCTTCGCCGAGCATATAGGCGTCATCCAGCAGCCGAACAAAGCGGCAAACAACCACTCCGTGCTCGGCGGCATGGCATTCACAATGAACGTTGACACGGATTACGTAGACGAATCCTGGGAGCTCATCCAGTTCCTGGCGGGCTATGACGCCAACCGTGTACGCGCGGAAACCGGAATCAGTATGCCGGCTTTCCTCGCCGCGTATCACCTCTACGAGTTCGACAATATCGATGCCGGCGTCATTCTGGCGGCTCTGCCGACGGCGTTTCCGTTCCCCACCCATGAGCGCCTGACTGACGTAATGGGCATCATCAACGACGTCGTTCCGCAAATTTGGGCCGGAATGCTGACCCCGGAACAGGGTACGCAGCAGATTCAGGCGAGACTGCTCGAAGCGCTTGGAATGGAATAAGTCCAAGGAAGACGAATATCCGTCCCCTCGTTTTTTACGGGGGGACAGATTGTAATTCTCCGTGAGAAATAAAAAGACAAAAGAGGCGTTGGCCGGTTACCTGTTTATCTTGCCGCTTTTCGCGGGGCTTGGCGTTTTTTTCTTTTACTCCTTCATTCAGAACTTCATTTATAGCTTTACGAACAAAACCACGTTTGGGAAGACCGACTTCGTCGGGTTGGATAATTATACAAGACTGTTCGCCGACACCAGATTTCCGAGCGCGGTCGCGCAGACACTCCAGTATGTCTGCTTCAGTGTGCCCGCGATTATTATCGTCGCGCTCCTGTTGGCTAACTGGCTGAATATGAATATTAAATTCAAAGGCATGTATCGCACTTTGATTTTTTTGCCCGCCGTCACCATGCCGGCAGCTATCGGCCTGATATGGCGCGGGCTTTTGAACTATCAGTTTGGAATAATAAACGCCGCTTTGGAGTTTTTCGGCATACAGGGCGTGCCTTGGCTTTCCGATCCTAAATTCGTTATTCCCGCGATTTCCATTGTGCTTATCTGGAGCAACGTCGGTTATCAAATGGTCTTGTTTTTAGCGGGTATGCAGGGTATCGACAAGTCATATTACGAGGCGGCTGTGATTGACGGCGCCGGCCTCACTCAGCAGTTCTTTAAGATTACCTTGCCGCTGCTTTCGCCCGTCATCTTCTTTGTTATGATTACGACGATCATCAATGTAATGCAGGTGTTCGATTTCATCATACTTATGATTCGCTATCCGTCGGCCGTCTGGGGCGCTTCCCGCAGTCTGGTGAGCTGGTTCTTCGAGGAATCCTTCCGTTTTTTCAACCAAGGCTATGGCGCGGCCATCTCGATGGCGCTCTTTGTCATCATCATGGCGTTCACGGCAGCGCAATTGTTCTTCCAAAAAAAATGGGTCCATTACGATTAAGGGGGGACTCAAGGGTATGAAACGTAAGCATTACCTCGTACACTTCTTTTTGATTCTCTTTGTCGCGATCACGTTGGGGCCGTTTATTTGGATGATACTCACTTCGTTCAAAACCTTCGAAGACAGCATCAGGCTCCCGATTACCATCATTCCCCGGGAGTGGTATGCGGGCGCGTATCCCAATGTCTGGGGCAGATTTCCTTTTATGAGTTTCTATTTCAATACATTCGCCGTGCTTATTATAACCGTCGTATTGCAGGTATTCATCAGCTCCCTTGCCGCTTACGCCTTTGCGCGGCTGGAGTTTCCGTTCAAAAACGCGCTGTTTATAGCGGCGCTTGCGCTCCTCATGGTGCCGGGGCAAATTTTTTTGATCCCGCATTTTCAGATTATGGTAAACCTCGGCCTCACAAATACCTTAACGGCCTTGTGGCTGCCGCGTATTTTCGGGGTGTTCGGCACCTTCCTCCTGCGGCAGTTCTTTATGTCTTTGCCGAAATCGCTTGATGAGGCGGCGCGAATTGACGGGTGTAATTTCTTTCAGGTTTATTGGCTGATACTGATGCCGCTGATGAAACCGGCGCTTCTTTCACTCGCGATCATCACCGGCTTGAATTCCTGGCGCGAACTGCTCTGGCCGCTCATAATCAACACCTCTCCCGACCGAATGACCTTGTCGGCAGGGCTTGCCATGCTCATCGGCGAGCACACCACCGTGTGGCCGCATGTTATGGCGGCAAGCACCCTGGCCGTCTGGCCGATGATTATAATATTTTTCATATTCCAGCGGCAGTTCATAGAGGGTATCGCGATAACGGGGACGAAGGGGTAGTGAATATGATAGACATTCTGGCCGTAACCGCCCACCCGGACGATTTGGAAATTTGCGCGGGCGGACTGTTTCTCAAGGCAAAAAAAGAGGGCAAGCGAACGGGTTTGATTATCTGTACCCGCGGCGAATCCGGTGGGTATGTCGAAGGGGACAGCCGGGAAAAAGAGGCGTTGGCGGCAGCGCGGCTGTTGGGCCTGGATTATTTCAAACATCTCGATTTTCCCGATTCCCGCGTGTTTTTTAATGAAGCGAATGTCAATACGCTCATTCCGCTCTTACGCGAGTGTTCGCCCCAAATTTTGCTTACCCTGCATAAAGACGATTACCACCCGGATCATGTCGCAGTATCGCAAACTGTGGACGCCGCGACCTTCGCGGCCGGGCTCAAAAAGCACTCTGCGGACAACTCCGACTGGAAGCCAAAAGAATTTCTGTATTTCACGGGCGATTTTCGAACAAACAAGCACAAGCCGGACATTTTAATCAACATTGACGATGTGTGGGAACAGAAAATGGAATGCTGTGCCGCGCACGCTTCACAAAACATCACGGCGCACACAAAACGAATGGGTGAATGGTTTGGATATCTTGGCCGGTGCAACTATGCCGAAGCCCTGTTTTTGCGGTCCCCGCTTACCCTCAATACCGTAAACAGCTTATTTTAGGAGGAGTTTTCCTTGCTGAAACTTGCAGTCATAGGCGGAGGCGGCGCGCGGTCTGTGTTTTTGGCCAAAAGCCTTGTGCAATCCGCCGCCGAACTTAATATAGGCGAAATTGTGTTTATGGACTCGGATGTCGGAGGTTTGGAAATCTATGCTCAGATGGCGGCTCAAGTGGCGCGCCGCATCAACCCGTCCGTCAATTTTCGGCTGACGCCTGACGCAAAAACCGCCGTTATGGACGCGGATTACGTTATTACCGCCATCCGTGTCGGCGGGGACGAAAAAAGAATCCAGGACGAGCGGATAGCTTTGTCCCGAGGCGTTTTGGGGCAAGAGACGACGGGCGCTGCGGGTTTTTCTTATGCCATGCGCTCTGTACCTGTTTTGGCCGATTACTGTAAGCTGATCGAGCGGTTTGCCAAACCCGGCGCGAAGATGTTCAACTTCACAAATCCCGTGGGCGTTGTCTCGCAAGCCTTATCCGATTTGGGGTACGGCTTCTCACTCGGTATATGCGACGCCGTCAGCGGGCTTTTGTGCGACATTGCGAAGCTCTACGGCGTCAGTCAGGATGAGGTTTCAGGGCGGTGTTTCGGGCTGAACCACCTGTCTTTTTTGGACAGCGTATTAATTCGCGGCGCGGAATGTTTGCATGAACTGATAGAGGATGACAGGCTCTACGCGCAAACGGAGATGAAGTATTTCGACAAGGCGCTGACGCGCCGCATGGGACTGCTTCTGAACGAGTATTTGTATTACTACCTCTACCCGGAAATTGCCGTCTCAAATATTCAAAACGCAGACAAAACACGCGGTGAAATCATTCGCGATATTAACGCCGGGATGAAAAAAGAGCTCTCCGGAATGGATATCCAAAATAACTTTGATGGATGCCTTGCTGTGTTTGAAAAATGGTATGGCAAGCGCGAAGCCGCGTACATGACAAACGAGACCGGACGGAAGCCTCATAAGCCGCCCTTTAAGTTTGATATATTTTCAAAGGATGCCGGCGGGTACGCGGGCGTCGCGCTCAACTATATTAAGGCGGAGCAATCCGGAAAAGAGACGAAGATGGTTCTCTGCGTTCCAAACAACGGAGCGATTGCAGGCTTGCAGGACGGCGATGTCGTTGAAATATCCTGCGCCATCACAAAATCGGGTTACATTCCGGATCGGTTTTCACAAATAAACGATGTCCCGATGGAGTTGATTCGCCGCGTCAAAACGTATGAACGGCTCGCGTCCAAAGCCATTCGGACGCGCTGCCGGGATACGGCTGCGGAGTGCCTCATGCTTCACCCCCTGGTAAACTCTTATTCGCTCGCGAAGGATCTGTGCCGGCAATATATAAAATTAAACGAAGACTATGCCGGGGCGTGGCAATGAGTTTCGTTTTCGGAGCGGGCTACACAAACTGCGACCTTTTATTTTCCGGGCTTCCGTCGGTTCCGGCAGAGGGGACGGAACTTTATGCCGGGCAGTTTGACGTCCAGATAGGCGGGGGTCCCCCGGCAACGCTCATCAACCTGAAAGGGCTGGGCGTGCCGGTCAAAATGGCGACATTCGTTGGAAACAGCGTGTTTTGCGAGTTTATCAAAGCCGAGTACAAGAGGCACGGTATAGATTATGTAAACCTGCATGAAGGCGGCGGGATGCCCCTCGTTGTGACCGCCGCTATTATCACCCCGCAAGACCGCACGTTCGTATCGTATCGTGATGACGCGCCTCTCTCTCTCGCCGCGATGGAACGATTGCGGGAAATTTCGTCCGGGGCGTCGCTTTCAATGATGGGTTCGCAATTTCTGGAGCTGCACAGACAGCAAAAAGCCGCCGGCGCAACTCTGGTTTTTGACATGGGCTGGGAAGAGGATATGAACTTGGAAAAATATTTCGGCCACCTTGAGCTTGCCGATTACTATACGCCAAACCGAAAAGAAGCCTTGAAAATAACCGGCGCCTCAAACCCGGAAGACGCGATCGACCTGCTTTCGGAATTTTTTCCCAAGGCGCTGATTAAACTGGATAAGGAAGGCTGCCTGATCAAGGAGAACAATGTCAAGACGATTATCCCCCCTTTGCGCAATATCACCGCCGTCGACGCAACCGGCGCGGGAGACGCTTTTTTGGCAGGTTTCCTATACGGCCTTTACAATCGATACGATTTTGCGGACTGTGTCCGTTTCGGCAATATCACAGGCGGGATTTGCGTACAAGCGACAGGATGCTTGGGAAAGCAGATAAACGAATCTGAAATGCTTGCCTTGAAAGAGGCGCGCTATGGTTAAGCGGCGATGAAAACGGCGAAAAAACAAGAAATTTTGCGCCTTAGACCGATTGAAGCGCGACTCTGTTCGGGTATACTGCAAAGCGAACCCGTAGAGAATTAGAATTCTTCGAGAAACTCCCGCGCCGCTTCCTCTCTCGTGGCCCAGGAGGTCACTAGGCGGATTGCGTCGCGTTCGTCGTCGATCTTCTGCCACACGTAGAAGGCCCATTTTTTTTGCAGTCGCGCGATCAGTTCCCCGGGCAGTATCGGAAAGATTTGGTTGGACGGCGAATCGGTGAGGAAACCATAGCCCCTGTCTTTTAATCCCGCCGCGATTATCTGCGCCATCCTATTCGCGTGCCTTGCCAGTTGGAAGAACAGACCGCCGCGGAACAATTCCTCGAACTGGATTCCGAGGACTCTGCCTTTCGCGAGAAGGCCGCCCTTCTGCTTCATGTGGTAGCGGAAGTCCTCCTTCAGCGCGTCGTTGCCTATGATCAGAGCTTCGCCCATAAGCGCCCCGTTCTTCGTTCCCCCGATGTAGAACGCGTCGGTCAGGCGGCGCATGTCCGCCAGTGAGACATCGTTACCCTCCGAGGCAAGCGCCGCCCCGAGGCGCGCTCCGTCGGCGTAGAGAAGCAGCCTGTTCTCCTTGCAGAAATCGCTGAGGTCTTCCAGTTCGTGTTTGTTATAAACCGTTCCGATCTCAGTCGAGTTGGAGATTTTGATCAGCCGGGGTTTGACCATATGTTCGTCGCCGGGATGAAGGTCAAGTACCTTTTGAATTCCGTCCGGGCGCAGTTTGCCGTCCGCCGACGGCACAGCTATTATCTTGTGCCCCGTCGCTTCGATGGCTCCCGTTTCGTGGACGCAGATGTGCGCCGTTTCGGCCGCCACTACCGCCTCGTGAGGGCGGAGAAACGCGGAGATGGCCGTCAGGTTTGTCTGCGTTCCCCCGCACAAAAAATGAATGGCGGCGTTTCGCGCGTCCGCGTCCTCTCCAAGATGCTCGCGGATGCTTTGGGCCGCCGCCATTGAATGCCGATCCAACCCATACCCCTCGTCCTGCTCCATGTTCGTGTCGAGCAGAGCTTGAAGAATCCTGGGATGCGCATTTTCCGTATAGTCGTTTTTGAAGCTGTGCATACGTCACTTCCTCAGGTATATATCGACGCCTATTCCGCCGTTCATCGATTGCGTCGCCGTGAAATGATCGACCCAATCGAGATCGGCGTTATCGCCGAGTTCCGCGAAAGGCAGGAAGGGCTCCAGGAAATTCAAAACGCCCGCCCGCAACATGCTTGCCAAAAACCCTTCGCTTACGTTGAGGCGGCCCGGAACCGCCGTTATACCGAACGCGTTTGACTTCGACGTCACCGTTTCCAAGTTGCCGTGAGTCTTTGCGGAGCGTGTATATTCCTCAAAATCGCCCACACCGATGAGTATCGTGCCGCCCCGCCTTGCCGCTATCGCGTTAATCGGAGTGCCGGTCGGTATGTTAAGGATGGAGTCCCAGCCGGCGAGCTCTCTCCCGCTTCCGAGGAACAGGCTCGCCATGCCGTACAGCCTGTCCAGCGCCCTCTCTGCCGCCGTGTCGATGACGAGATACGCCGTGCTCACCGCGTCCCCGTTCGTCACCACTGCCGCCGATATTCTGCACTCGCGCATGATTGCCTCAAGTTCTCCCGCGAACTGGGCCGTGATTCCCATGCCGAAACGCTCGAAGAAAGCTTTCGCCGGGTCTTCCTCGTTTGGAAACATCGTATGGATGAAGAACATCGGATCGGCTGACGCCAGCATCGCAAGCTCTCCGTCGCCCAATATGGGGGGTGGCGCGGGCTCGAAATCCCCGCTCGTTATCATGCCGGATATGCCTTCGAACATGTCCGAGAACCACCGGATCGCCACATGCTCATCGGATCGGCTCCACGACAGCTCCGTCTCGCCGACAAACCATTCACCCATCCCGGCGGGCTCTTCCAGTTTTATCCTGAAAAAATTCGTTTCCTCGGTGCGGCGCTCCGCGATCACGCGTTTCGACGGATCGGACACAGCCGCCAGCATGGCGTCCAGGCCTTCTTCCTCGCCGGATATATTGACCACGCTCTTATCCCCGATATGCCGGCGCGTCATGTAGAGCGCATCACCTTCCGGCGTTGCCTGATTCAGTATCCAGGCGCCGCCGTCTCCCGCGCGGCCCGTCCATTCCTCCATCCGGGTCAGTTGACGGTCTCCGTCAGCGACCAGCGGGTCGAATTTTTCATCGTCAACGAACATGGAGACATAGACGGCTGGAACATCGGCCGACGCGACGTAAAGAGCCATCGCATCCGCAGCGCCGACAAGTTCCCGCGCTTTTGACAGGAAATCGACGGCTTCAGCGATTCTGCGCGCGTCCGGCGGCTCGCCCAAAGTGCCGTTCGGCAGCGGGAGCCGTCCGATCGCGTCCGCCAAGACGGGCAGATACGACATGGCCGAGTGGAGCGAATCCGTGTCGTCAACCTGCACCAGCATATACGCGGATACTCCGTCAATCGCCGGTATCGCGTCGCTCGGGGATGATATTTGAATCGCTTCTTCAGGCTCGGTCGCCCTCTGCCGCTCCAGAATATAATATCCGGCGGCTATAAGGACTAAAGCCGCCGCCAAAACTATGATTTTCTTTGCCAATGCGGGCACCTGCTTTCGATTTAATGGGGGCAGCCCAAAAAACGCAGTTTATTTCATTGCCTGCTCTATCGCCACCGCCACCGCTACCGTAGCGCCCACCATCGGGTTGTTGCCCATGCCGAGGAAGCCCATCATCTCCACATGCGCTGGAACCGAACTCGATCCGGCGAACTGAGCGTCCGAGTGCATACGTCCCATCGTGTCGGTCATGCCGTAGGAGGCGGGACCGGCGGCCATGTTGTCGGGGTGGAGCGTGCGTCCCGTGCCTCCGCCCGAGGCGACCGAGAAATACTTCTTGCCCTGCTCGACGCACTCCTTTTTATAAGTGCCGGCTACCGGGTGTTGGAAGCGCGTCGGGTTCGTCGAGTTTCCCGTGATCGAAACGTCAACGCCCTCCATGTGCATGATCGCCACGCCCTCGCGCACATCGTCCGCCCCGAAGCATTTCACGGCCTTCCGCTCGCCGTCGGAGTAGGGAATCTCCCTTACTACCTTCACCTCTCCCGTTGCGTAGTCGAACAGGGTCTCGACATATGTGAAGCCGTTGATGCGGGAAATAATCTGCGCCGCGTCCTTGCCCAAGCCATTCAATATTACACGGAGGGGTTCTTTGCGGCTCTTGTTGGCGTTACGCGCGATTCCTATCGCCCCTTCCGCCGCTGCGAACGACTCGTGGCCTGCGAGGAACGCGAAGCATTTCGTCTCGTCGCGAAGCAGCATGGCGGCAAGATTGCCGTGTCCGATTCCGACCTTGCGATCCTCCGCAACCGAACCAGCGATGCAGAAAGCCTGAAGGCCTATGCCTATCGCCTCGGCCGCTTTGTCGGCTTTCGCGCATCCTTTCTTTACCGCTATTGCGGCTCCCATCGCGTAGGCCCATCCCGCGTTATCGAACGCTATCGGTTGGATGCCTTTTACTATGTCGATGGGGGAAAAACCCTTGTCGCGGCATATTTTATCCGCCGTCTCCAGGTCCGCGATACCGTATTCGGCGAGGACGGCTTCGATCTTCTTGATGCGTCTTTCATAACTCTCGAAGGATACCATTCAAAACACCTCCTACGCCTCTCTCGGATCTATATACTTCGCCGCGTCCGCAAACCTGCCGTAAGAACTTGTCGCGCTCTTGATCGCTTCGTTGGCGTCTGTACCCTTCTTGATCGCGCTCATAGCTTTACCGAGGTTTACGAACTCGTATCCGATTATCAGGTTGTCTTTATCGAGGGCGAGCCTGGTGACGTAGCCCTCGGCCATTTCAAGATAACGCGCGCCCTTGGCGTTCGTGCCGTACATCGTGCCGATCTGACTGCGCAGCCCCTTGCCCAGGTCCTCCAGGCCCGCGCCGATGGGCAGGCCGTCGTCCGAGAAGGCCGTCTGGCTTCTGCCGTATGCGATCTGCAGGAACAATTCGCGCATCGCCACGTTGATTGCGTCGCACACCAGGTCGGTGTTCAGCGCTTCGAGGAGCGTCTTGCCAGGCAATATCTCGGCCGCCATGGCTGCGGAATGGGTCATTCCCGAGCATCCGATTGTCTCGACCAGCGCCTCCTCGATGATCCCTTCCTTCACGTTGAGCGTCAGCTTGCAGGCGCCCTGCTGCGGAGCGCACCAGCCGACGCCGTGAGTCAGGCCGCTAATGTCGCTGTTCTCCTTCACCCTTACCCATCGCCCCTCCTGTGGAACCGGAGCGGGCCCGTGATATGCGCCCTTCGCAACCGGACACATATGTTCTACTTCCGCAGAATAAATCACACGCTATCCCTCCCGAACAGATGATAAAAAAATTGGGCGGTAATGTTTCACCGCCCAAAGAATAGCAGGTTATGCGTTTTCCAACAACTACCCTTCAAATTCGACGGGTTCGGGAAGCTGTTTTATCAGGCTGTCGTAGAGAACCTTCCACATTCCTATACCCTGGCTTTCGCTCAGGTGTTCGGAGACCATCTCGACTACCGTGTCCTCAAGCGGGCCGTACTCCCTCCTGCGCTCCTCGCCTCCGATGGAACGGGCCGCTTTCATCATGTCCTTCCATATCTTGCCGAACATCTGCCCCTCGAACTGTCTGCATGTCTCCTCAAGCTCGCGGGCTTTCCTCTCGTATTCCTTCACCGACATCGACCCGTCGGGATTCAGGAAATTCGGCCTGTTTATTAAATTGAAGTTCGACATGGCCGTCGCCTACTGAATCACGAGGGTGCCGTGCAGAGCCCCGGCCTCGTCCATTGCCTGGAGGACGGCTATCAGGTCTCTCGGCGTCGCTCCCACCGCGTTCATTGCTTCCGTGAGGTCGGCTACCGTCGAGGTGACCGGCAGTTCCACCACCTGATGCTCCTGCTCGTAGACGGCAATATCGGTCTGCGGCGTGACCACCGTTTGTCCCTGACTGAACGCGCCCGGCTGGCTCACCTGGGGATTTTCGCTGACCCTCACCATGAGGTTGCCATGCGCGACCGCGGCGTTTCCTATCCGCACGTTGCCTCCCATTACGATCGTTCCGGTGCGCTCGTTCACAACGACCCTAGCGATTGTATCCGGCCTTATCGTCAGGTTTTCGATCGACGCGACGAAGGCGGCCGGCGAGTTTGCGTAATTGCCGGGCAGCCGCACCGACACCCGCCCGCTGTCGGGGGCGTGCGCCACATTGCCGAATTTCTGGTTTATCGCTTGAACCACGCGCTGGGCTGTGGTGAAATCGGAGTTCCGAAGAAGCAGGTTGATATATCCGTCCGCAGAGTAGTTCATATGAACGCCCTGCTCGACGATAGCGCCGTTCGGTATGCGTCCGACGGTGACAATATTATTCCTCGCCCTGGATGCCCCCCCGCTCTCGGCCCAGCCGCCTATCGTCAGCGGCCCTTGCGCGACCGCGTAAGTGCCGCCATTGGCGGCTTGCAGCGGGGTCTGGAGCAGAACCCCTCCTTCGAGGCTCCTTGCGTCCCCTATCGCGCTCACGACCACGTCCACCGTCTGTCCCGGACTGAGGAACGCAGGCAATTGGCAAGTCACCGTAACGACCGCCGCGTTTCTGGAATTTATCATCCTTGTGTCCATCGTAACACCAAAGCGGCTGGTCATGTTGGACATCATCTGTGTCGCCATCCGCCTGTCGCCCGTGCCCTGGAGGCCGACTACCAGCCCCATGCCGATGAGTTGGTTGTCCCGCACTCCCTCCACGGTCACAACGTCCTTTAGCCTGACCATGGGCTGGACGGGTGACGCGTAAGCGGGAACGGCGGCGCATAATAGCGCCGCGAGAGAAAACACCAACGAAGTCTTTGCGATTATTTTTTTCACGATGAAGTCGCCTCCATTCTTCTTCATCAATATTATCGGCAGATTAGAATATAGCCTGTAGTATCTGGTTGATGATGCCCGGGCGCTGGGTGCGCGTGATGACGCCCTTTCCGTTGGATATAAGTTCGGCGTTTGCGACCCGCGAGCTGTCGACGGTGTTGTCGTGGGCTATATCCAACGGCCTGACGACGCCGCTGTAACGGATGTTCATCCTCTCGGCCCCGTTCACCATCGAACGCTCGCCCTGGATCACCAGGTTTCCGTTCGGCAGCACATCCGTGACCATGCAGGTCATAAGCATATTAGTCCTCTTTGTCCGCGTGATGGATGTGTTTCCGCTCATGCTGGTCGACGAGCCGAAACCGAACGCCCGGAGGATCGACAGTACTCCGAACCCGGCGAGAATATCCTCCTCGGTTTCCTTGTCGGAAGTCGTTCTGCCCACGTCCGTGTCGGTGATAGACTCCGCCACCCTCACCAGAAGTATATCGCCGATACCGGACGCCTTCCTGTCCGAAAAAAGGCTGCTTCCGTCGCTCCAAAGCGAATTCGCCGACGAGGGCGAGAGCGGCGCGAGAGTCATCAGAATTGCAATAATTGAAAGTAGCGTCTTTTTCATGGGGTTCCCTCCCTGGTTTTTTTACAGGATTATTTCCACCCTGTCAGCCGCAACGATACGGGCTTTCAGGATTTTTTTGCTGGACAGGTTTTTGACCCTGATTATGTCGCCAAAGCCGCCCCGCTGCATCGCGACGCCCCTTACCTCGATCCCGAGGCCGTTCACATTCGCGGTCATGGTAACCGTCGTTCCGGCACGGACGTAATTCTCGTGCGTTACGTCGCCGGTCTCGATAGGGATCGCCGCGTTCACCGCTTTTCGTGTCTTCGCTCCTGCGAGCTGCTCCGGTGACGATATGTTCGTTATCATCGTCGCGGTCGTTCCGATCCGCGTGCGCAGCGCCCTGACGTCTATCGTGGCCCCTCTCGCCAGCGGCAGAGTGGAGTAGACCAGCGGCTGATACCACGTGAGCTTTACCTGCTTTGTCGACTGCCTGCCGTTACCGTCCACCAGTTTCAACGCAAGCGTTCTTGTTCCGGGCGTTATCCTCGGAGGGAGGATGAAACCGTCGTATCCCGCCATAAGCGTGTTCCAATCCGTGGGGACCACCTCGGCGACCACGCGCCACTTCCACGCGGCCGCTGCCCTCAGCTCCGAAATCAATTCGGATTCGGGGCAAACCGTCACGAAGTCGGGCATCGTTATAGCGACTGAACGGCCGGCCGCGTTCGTCTCCGAAAGAGCCCCGATCACGTCGTCCCGCGAGAATTTTCCGTCGTGCCTTATCACCGCCATCGACGCGCTGTCCGCGAGTTCCCTATCTCCTGAAATCTCCGCGTATTCTCCGAGGTGGAACCAACCGCTTCTCGCCTCTATAGACGGCGGTAACGACACCCTCAGCTCCGACGCCCAGAGGGGGCCGGAGCCAAGAAGTGCTAAAACCGATATAACTGCCGCAATAGTAGCGCGAAGCCGCATTTTATCCAACTTTCCTTTCACTAACGCCTCAGATTGTTAGCTATACGGAGAAGTTCGTCGGCAGTCTGGATGGTCTTCGAGTTTGCCTCATAAGCCCTCTGCGCGACAATCATCTCGACCATTTCCTCTACGACCTGCACGTTTGACATTTCGAGGGTGCGTTGTTCTATCGTGCCGAAACCTTCGTCGCCGGGGTTGCCGATGACGGGCGCTCCGCTCGCCGCCGTCTCAAGGAAGAGGTTGCGTCCTATCGAACGAAGCCCAGCGGGATTGATAAAGCGCACGAGTTCTATCTGGCCTATCTCCTCCGGCAGCACGTCGCCCGGCATCTTGACCGTGACGGCTCCCGTCTGCGACACCGCGAAGTCGACCGCCTCCTCGGGCACGATGAGCGCCGGCTCCATGAGGTAGCCGTCGTGATTCACGACCTGCCCGTTCGCGTCGATCTTCCAGTTGCTGTCGCGCGTGTAGGCTATCGTGCCGTCAGGCATCGTCACCTGATAGAAGCCCTCTCCCGTCAGCGCGAGGTCGGTCGCGTTGTCCGTCGTCTGCAGCGAGCCCTGCGAGAACATTCGCGTCGTGCCCGCGACCTTGACGCCGAGGCCGACCTGAATGCCTGTAGGGATCATCGAGTCGGGTTCCACCGGCTGCCCCGGTTCCCTGTTGATCTGGTAGATGAGGTCCTGAAAATCCGCCCTTAGTTTTTTAAAGCCGGATGTATTGACGTTCGCAAGGTTGTGGGCTACCACGTCGAGGTGTGTCTGCTGCGCTATCATGCCGCTTGCGCCGGCCCAGAGAGAACGTAACATTCCGATTACCTCCTTGAAACTATATCGTTACATTCTCATTTTCGGCATGTGTGGGATGAGAATTTAGCGAAAACAGGTCATTCCCAATGTGGTGAGTCTGGCGCCGCGCTGTGGTTTTGAACTAATATCGTGAAATAAGCTCTTTTTCCGCGCAAATAGCGCTTTTTTACGGTCATAACGACGAAAAACAGTCTTTTAATTGAGTTCTCCGGCAAGTTATGTTAATATAATGTATGAAATCGATGCTTGCTTGGGAGTGATCAAAATTGATGGATGCATTGCGCGCGATCAGAGAACAGGTTACTCGGCACAGAGGTTCCAGGGTGTTTTACAGAGCTGCCAACGGTCGCAGGAAAGCGGAAGCCCGGCAGGGCGTAATAATTGAAGCCTATCCAAGCCTTTTCACGCTCTTCGTCGAGTCTCAAAACAGTACGGTCTCGTTCAGTTATGCCGATCTCCTCACAAAAGAGGTCGAATTGCGGTTGCTGCCCTGCGAAGATAACGCGTAAGGAACCCTCGCAGCCTTAAAACGCAATGCTGGTTACCGGGAACTGCGATATCAAGATCAACCTTACATTGCGCGTTCTCGGCAAGCGCGATGACGGTTATCACAACATTTGTTCCCTGTTCTGGCGGCGGCCGTCGCCGGAGGTAGTGCAGGCGGATTTTTGCGCCGGACGCGACAGCTTGATCGTAACCGGACTGGAAATTCCGGGGGAAAATATTCTGGTTGCGGCGTGTCGTTATTTCAGGGATACTTATGGTGACGATTCGCTGCCTCCGGTGAAGATAGTTCTCCACAAGTGCCTTCCGCTCGGCGGGGGCGTCGGCGCGGGCAGCGGAAACGCTGCGATTTTTTTGCGCCTTGCGGGTGTGGTTGCCGGATTTGGTAATGACGCCGCCTTTCCCCGCATAGCCTCGCTCGGCTCGGACGTCGCTTTTCTTGCCGGCGGGCAGAATCTGGCGGTCGTCTGCGGGGTTGGGGATGTGATACACGAGCTGGGCGGCGGTCTTGATATGAGAGGCATTGTATTCTTCCCATCGTGGAGCGCGGACACGGCTTCGGCGTACCGCGCGCTCGACGAGGCCAGAGCGGGCGGGCTGCGCGCGGACGTATCTGCCGAGGAACAGGCTCGCGATGAAGCGATGTCGATCCTGCGCGATTTAAGAAGCGGACGGAAAGCCGGCAGGATTCCGAATGACTTTGCGGCTTGCGCTGGACACGACGGCGAATATGCCCTGTTGGAGGATATTGTGTCGGATTCGGGCGCGTTGGTTTGGGGATTATGCGGTAGCGGCTCCGGATATTTCGCTTTTTTCGGGCGAGAGGAAGCGGACGCCGGTATGCGCGGAATGTTTTGCTCTATTCGCAAAAAAAAAGAAACGTTGAATTGGCTTCGACAAATTTTAGTTTTGGAGTGATTGCCGATGAGAGGAAAGAGGACGCAGCGCCTGATACGGATAGCGTCAAGGATGTTGCTTCGCCCGTCGCGTCAGATGTCTCTGACGGAAACAGCCGCCGGTTTCGGGGTATCGAAGACGCTTGTGAGCGACGATGTCGAGATAATAACCGAGGCTTTGCAGAGCGAAGGCGTGGGAACCATCGTCACAGACAGGGGGCGGAGCGGAGGGGCATATTACATCCCCGCGCCGTCTATCGAACACCGTTCGGCGAAACTGAAGGAACTCGCGACCATATTATCTGTGCCTGAGCGGCTTCTGCCCGGCGATTTGGTTTACTACACCGATCTTCTGTTCGACCCGGATTGGGCGTCATTTCTCGGTTGCACGATGGCGTCGCTTTTCGAGGACAAGAAACCCACGGTCGTCCTCACCTCCGAGGTAAGGGGGATACCGATCGCGCTCTTTGCGTCTTTCGCGCTGGGCGTTCCTCTCGCGGTCTGCCGCTTCAGAAACAGGCCGGGCGACGGTCCCGCGGTCGGAGTGCATTTCCCCACAGGCAACGGCGACATCCGCACAATGTATTTGGGCACGAGATTTATCACCTCGTCGAGCCGCGTGCTGGTCATCGACGACTTCATGCGCGGCGGCAGCACGGCGGCCGGTATGCTACTGATGGCGAGGGAATTCAACGCTTCCGTCGTAGGCGTCGGCGTGTTCATTTCATCGGGGAACGGCGGGAAGAAAGCCGTGACCGATCAAAAATCCCTGCTCGATCTGTCGGTGGTTAAGGGAATTCCCAAGCTGAAGGTATCGGATATTTAAGCGCTTGCCCCCTCTGAGGGGCATTTGCCTTAAGGCGGATTGATAGTAGAATTGTATGCGGGTGAGTAACGGGTATTTTTTCTGTACATTTTGAAAGGGGAGTTTTGGTTTTGGACAGTTTTAATTTGTCTTACGTGTTGATGATAGTGATCGTGTCGGCCGGCGCTCTTGTGTATGCGCTTTTTGCGGCTTCAAAGATAAACGCTTACGAGGTCGCAAACGATAAGATCAAAGAATTGTCGGGCATTATCCAGAGCGGGGCAATGGCTTTTCTCTACAGGGAGTATAAGGCGCTCGTCGTCTTCATGGTGGTCGTCGCCGCGATTCTCGCGTATTTTATCACTTGGCAGACGGCTGTGATTTTCGTCGCCGGGGCGCTTTGCAGCGCGCTTACGGGATATGTCGGAATGCGGGTTGCGACTAAGACAAACGGCAAGACCACCTTTGCCGCTCTGAAAGGTATGAACGAAGCCCTCGGCGTCGCTTTCAGGGGGGGTAGCGTCATGGGGATGACGGTCGTCGGCGTCGGGCTGCTGGGCGTGTTTATGGCGTATTTCGTATTCAAGGACGTGGAAGCGATCGCCGCGTTCGGCTTCGGGGCCAGTTCAATCGCTCTGTTCGCCCGCGTCGGAGGCGGAATTTACACCAAGGCGGCCGACGTAGGAGCGGATCTTGTGGGCAAGGTCGAGGCCGGAATACCCGAGGACGACCCGCGCAACCCGGCTGTGATTGCCGACAACGTGGGCGATAACGTCGGAGATATAGCCGGAATGGGCGCGGATCTTTTCGAGAGCTACGTAAATTCGATCCTTGCGGCGATGGCAATCGGATTCGTGGTTTTGAAAATCGACGGCAACGATATGAGCATCCATGGCCTCGCGTATCCGATGCTGCTCTGCGCCATCGGCATAGTCGCGGCTCTGCTCGGCACGTTCTTCGTCCGGGTAAAGGAGGGCGGCGATCCCCAGAAGGCGCTCAACATGGGACTTTACGCCACCGGGATATTTATGGCGATCGGCACGTTACTCCTCACATGGCTGATGTTCGGCAACGCGGACCTGTTTTTCGCCGTGGTCGGCGGAGTCGCCTGCGGCGTCATTATAGGCAAGATAACCGAGATATACACGTCTTCGGATTATAAATCGGTCAAGGAGATCGCAGCGGCCTCCGTGACCGGCACGGCAACGAACATCCTCTCGGGCATATCCGTCGGCATGAAGTCGACTGTCGCCCCAGTGCTGTTTATATGCGCGGCCACGATTGTAGGGTATTACTTCGGCGAGCGGGCTTTCGAAGGCGGAGGCACCTACGGTATAGCCTGTGCCGCCGTGGGTATGCTGTCGATCACGGGCATGGTGCTTTCGGTCGACGCTTACGGCCCCATCAGCGATAACGCCGGAGGCATCGCGGAGATGGCCGGGATGCCGGATGGCGTGCGCGAGATAACCGATAGGCTCGACGCTGTGGGCAACACGACTGCTGCCGTGGGCAAGGGGCTTGCAATAGCGTCTGCGGCCCTGACGGCGCTCTCACTCTTCGTGGCGTTCGCGAATGCCACGAACCTGAAGGCTATCGATATAATGGACGCTTACGTCATGGTTGGGCTTTTCATCGGCGGGATGCTGCCGTTCATTTTCAGCGCCCTGTCGATACAGGCAGTGGGCCGCGCGGCGGAGCACATGATAGACGAGGTTCGCCGTCAATTCCGTGAAATTGCGGGGATAATGGAGGGCACTGCCCGCCCGGAGTATGAGAAGTGCGTCGACATATCGACTTCGGCGGCGTTGAGGGAGATGGTGATTCCGGGTTTGATGGCCGTGGTGGTTCCGGTCGTGGTAGGCTACGTCCTGGGCCCGGCGGCGCTCGGCGGAATGCTCGGCGGCGCTATCGTCACGGGCGTGATGCTCGCCCTGTTCATGTCTAATTCGGGCGGAGCGTGGGACAACGCCAAAAAGTATATCGAGTCCGGCAACCACGGCGGCAAGGGCTCGCCCGCGCACGGAGCGGCAGTCAACGGCGACACGGTGGGAGATCCGTTCAAGGATACCTCGGGGCCGAGCTTAAACATACTGATAAAGCTCATGACCGTCGTCGCCCTGGTGATGGCGCCGCTCTTTATGTTATAGCATCCGGCGCCGGTAAGGCCTGTAATGACGCGGGCGCTCGGGGCTTTTACCCGGCGCCCGTTTTCGACTGAGGATTTGTAAATGTCCGACGCGGTCTCCGAAGTAAAATCCAGGACGGATATAATCGATGTGATAAGCGGCTACGTGAAAATCAAACGGGCCGGCAATGCTTTCTTGGGGCTATGTCCCTTCCACAGCGAAAAAACCCCTTCATTCAGCGTTCAGCAGGACAGACAGACGTACCACTGTTTCGGTTGCGGGAAGAGCGGCGATGTCTTTACCTTCATAATGGAGATGGAGGGCCTAGGTTTCCGCGAGGCATTGGCGTATCTTGCGGACAGAGCCGGCGTGTCGCTGCCCGCTTACGGGGCAAGAAAACCGGGCAAGCCCGTCGGCGACGCGCGCTCCGCGCTTGAGGAAGCGAAAAAATTTTTCTATTTGTCGCTTGAAGATACGGGCGGCAAGGCGGCGCTCGCCTATCTCGACCGCAGGGGCTTGAAGCTCGGCGACGCGTCGAGGTTCGGATTGGGGTGGGCTCCGCCGTCATGGGACGCTCTGTCGAAATTGCTTTCGCGGCTCGGCTACGGGGAAGCGGCGCTCGAAGCCGGCCTCACGATAAAGGGCGACAAGGGGGGGTACGACCGTTTCCGCGGCAGAATAACCTTCGCCGTCAACGATGAGAGCGGGCGCGTCGTCGCATTCGGGGGCAGACTCATCGACGGCGATGGAGCGAAGTACGTCAACAGTCCCGAAAGCCCCCTTTTTAGCAAGCGCAGAACCCTCTACATGATGGACGCCGCGAAGAGAACGATACGCGAGCGCGGCAGGGTGATACTCGTGGAGGGATACATGGACGCGATAAGGGCGCACCTTGCCGGATTCACCGAAACCGTCGCCTCGCTCGGCACATCGCTCACCGAGGAGCAAGCCGCGCTGATAAAACGCTTCGCCGACCTCTGCTACATATCATTCGACGCCGACGGGGCGGGGCAGTCGGCGGCGATCAAGGGAATGTACATTCTACAGCGCCACGGCGTCGATGTTCGCGTCGCGGCGCTTCCAAAAGGACTAGACCCGGACGACCTGCTGTCGCGGAATGACGGGCCGGCCGAGTTCGAGGAAATGATGCGCCGCGCGCTTCCCCTTCCTCTGTATCACGTTCATATAAAGAAGCCGGAACTCCGAACTCCAGGGCGGGCGATAGCGGCAAGAGAGGAGATACTCACCGGGCTTGCCTCTCTCCCGCTGTTGGATGTCGCCGGGCATATACCGAATATATCGAGGGGCTTCGGCATCCTGGAGCACGAACTGAGGCGAGAGATAGACTCCCGCAGGGAGAAAATGAAAAGAGAGGCCGGACGTATTGCCGCAGGGGGAAAAAAATCCGCAAGTTACGAAGAAGGCATTCAGGAGTACTCAAACGTATATATAAATGAGAGGAGTATTCAGCGGGAGAAACACACGCTGGATCTGGAGTGCGCTTTCTGCGGCCTCCTTTGGCGCGACGAGGGGCTGAGGTCGCGATGGGACTGCGGAGAATTGGCTCGGGCATTTTCGGACGAAGCGGCGCGAGGTATAGCGAGCGCTTTAGCGTCCGGGGATTCCCCGGCAGAGTTGGAGGCGAGGTGGCGGGCAATAGGCGAGACGAAATGCTTCGAGCGGTTGGCGCGCGGGGACGCCGTGATCGCGGGGATCGGCCTGAGGCGGGAGCACGCCGAAAAGGTGTTGGGGGATATCCAGGATAGGACGATGCGGCGCAGGTACGAATTGTTGAAGCCGCAGGTGATAAGCGGGGAAGCGGGGCCTGAGCGGACAGCCGAGTTCCGGGAATTGGCCGCAAAATTGAAGGGGAGGAGATAAGAGATGGACGAAAACGGTGTTGTCTTGGACGAGATAGCCGGTGAAGTTGACGCCGTTGTGAGCGTTGATCTGGACGAGCCTCGGGTTATCGACGAATCGATGGAGGTATTAGGGCCTTCGGTCGAACCCGTGGCTGCCGAAATCCCCGTCGAGGAGATGATGGATTATATAGAGAGCATCAAGGAGCTTCTGCATACGGGCAGGGAAAAGGGGTTCGTGACCTACGAGGAGATCGAGAAGAAGCTGCCCAAGGAGATACTGTCGCCCGAGATATTGGACAATATCTATCTGAACATAATGGAACTGGGAATCGACGTAGTGGACGAACCAAAGGACAAGGACGAGGTCGAGGACGAGGCGATCCCGTTCCTGTCCAGCAAGGACGACGCGTCGCTGGACGAGTTGCCGCTGTCCGATCCCGTGCGTATGTATCTCAGGGAGATAGGCAAAATATCGCTCCTCACAGCCGAGGAAGAGGTGGAGCTGGCGAAGGGCGTCGAAGCGGGCGATCTGAAGGCGAAATCACACCTAGTGGACGCCAACCTGCGCCTCGTGGTCAGCATCGCAAAAAAATACATAGGGCGTGGTATGCTGTTCCTGGACCTCATACAGGAGGGAAATCTGGGGCTTATTCGCGCGGTGGAGAAATTTGACTACCAGAAAGGCTTCAAATTCAGCACATACGCGACCTGGTGGATACGCCAGGCCATAACGAGGGCGATCGCCGACCAGGCCCGGACCATACGCATACCGGTTCACATGGTTGAAACGATAAACAAGCTGATACGCATATCCCGTCAACTGGTGCAGCGTTTGGGCCGCGAGCCCACGGCGGAGGAGATTGCCGCCGAGATGGAGATAACCTCCGACCGCGTCGAGGAAATCCAACGCATAGCGCAGGAGCCGGTGTCGCTTGAGACTCCGATAGGCGAGGAAGAAGACAACCAGCTCGGGGATTTCTTAGAGGACAAGGAGATGCCGAATCCGGAGGAAGTCGCGGCGAGCCTCATACTCCGCGAGCAATTGGAGGAGATGCTGGCCGATCTCGGCGAGAGGGAGCGCGAGGTATTGCGCCTCCGCTTCGGCCTGGAAGACGGCCATGCCCACACGCTTGAGGACGTCGGAAAGCGCTTCGGCGTGACGAGAGAGCGCATAAGGCAGATAGAGGCGAAGGCTCTGCGCAAGCTGCGGCATCCGAGCCGAAGCAGACGGCTTAAGGACTTTTTGGACTAGCGAGTATGCGGATCGACAGGTTCCTGAAATTGTCCCGGCTCGTGAAGCGCCGCGCGACCGCCGCTGAGATGACGTCCGTCGGCGCGGTCAGGCTAAACGGGAAACATGTGAAACCGTCCGCAGACGTAAAGGCGGGCGACAAAATAGAAGTCGCCTTCCCCCGCAGACTGATCACAGCAGAGGTGCTGACCGCCGACGAGACGATCGCGAAACGCGGGGGCACATTGTGCAAAATCGCGATTGACAGGCGTCTCGGAGAAGACGAACCGCCCTGGGAAAGGAATATCGAATGAGCGAGATAGTCGGCGTCCACGGGCGCGAGATTTTGGATTCCGACGGAAATCCAACAGTCGAAGCCGAGGTGTGGCTCCGCAGCGGCGTGATAGGGACAGCGTCCGTCCCGAGCAGCGCGCTGGCGGAATACTTCGGGGCGACGGCGCCCGGCGGTCGCGGCGCGAGGTATGGTGGCAAGGGCGCGCTCGAAGCTGCGGAAAGCATTAACGAACTGATTGAACCGGAGCTTTTGGGGTTGGATGCGACCGACCAGGCCGGAATCGACAACATCGTGAAAAGATCAGGCGCGAACCCCATTCTCTGCGTATCGCTCGCCGCAGCCCGCGCCGCCGCAGCCGATCACGAACTGCCGCTTTACGCCTATATCGGCGGGCTGGGTCCATACCTGATTCCGATGCCGCTGATGAATTTGGCGTTCGGCGGGGGTGCGGAATTTATGATAGCCCCCCACGCGGCGACCACTTTCGCGGAGGCTCTCAGAATGGGAACCGAGACTTATCACGCTTTGAGGGGTATACTGAGCGAGGGAGGGTTCGTCCCGAATTTCAGGACGGGTTCGGAGGCGTTCGAGTACCTCGCCAAAGCGATCTCCCAGGCCGGTTTCGAGCCTGGCGTCCAGATAAGCATCGCCGCAGACGGGTTTCACAGCGACGGTATGCACGATCCTGCGAACATTGTCACCGTGAGATTCGATCAGGCGGCCACCCTGTCGGAGACGCTCGAAACCATTTCGGCGGCGAAAATGTTGGGCCGTAGCGTCGCGCTTTCCAACGGACCGGGCGGGACTGAGGACACGTTCATAGCCGACCTCGCGGCGGCCGTCGCCGCCGGTTGGATAAAGACGGGCGCGCCGGCGGACGCAACGGGCACGATCACCTGCAACCGGTTGCTGCGTATCGAGGAAGCCCTCGGGCGCACGGCGAGATATGCCGGATGCAGGTTGAATAATCTTTCTAAGGAGGCGAATCTGAAATGAAAAAAACCGTAAACATAAGCGAACTTCCGGAGGCGTTAGGCCCTTACAGCCATGCGGTATGGGCGGGCGATTTTTTGTTTTGTTCCGGGCAGGTAGGGATCGACCCGAAGACCGGGGCTTTCGCGGGAAGCGACGTTGCGTCGCAGGCTCGTCAGGCGCTCGAAAATATCCGCGCGCTGATCGAGTCGCAGGGACTGAAACTCACGGACGTATCGAAAGCCATAGTGTTCCTCACCGACATGGGCGACTTTAAGGCAATGAACGAGGAGTACGCGAAATACTTCGGCACGGAATCGCCCGCGCGTTCCACCGTAGCCGTCGCCGCCCTGCCGGCGGGAGCCTTAGTCGAGATTGAGGTAATCGCGCACAGGTAGAAGCAATAAAATTCCCCAATATCCAATAGGAAAAAACAAAAACCCCGCTGGCCTGTTGCGGTAACAGGTGTTAAGCTATGTTTTGCCAAACTAAAGCTTTCACCAGCGAGGTGTGAAGACTATTATGACGCAC